>OAWK01000092.1_pt1 | contig 62376 bp, 69 predicted proteins | sample 1476691 | NCBI WGS metagenome assembly OAWK01 (sample SAMEA2580186, study PRJEB22360) | human gut metagenome | biome: human gut; feature: human-associated habitat; material: faeces | place: Denmark | collected 2008/2010 | reverse complement strand
GTCTTCAAATGGTTGTATTGGCCTTCCTGAAGATAGTTCTTAAAAGATACTAGACAGGTTCTTAAAGTGATTCATGCGCGCAATCCCTCGTTTCTTGGCACCCAGTATACTAAAATCAAGTCAGCGAGGAAAATTTGCACCAGAACCGTGGCTTTAATCACACGGGAAAACAGGTGTAAACAGTTTGCCATTTCGGTATATCGTGAGGTAGCTGATACCATTTAGAGTCAATACGAAACTCTAAAAGGCCATCAAAGATGCCGAGTAAATTAACTTTTCAAGGACATAATTTCTTACGAAATGGTTCTAGATCAATGTAAATTAATTCAAACTGAGAACGGATGATGAGACAAAAATCATTCATTTTTTAATAGACTTGATCTAAAAGCTAAGTTATTTTCCAAGATATCAAACAACTTCTTAACCCAAGAATCTTCCACACATAGGACAATAATGAATCCAAATAGATTCAGCTTTTTCCTGCAAACCGGGATCAGTATAAACGTCCAGTACCGGATAATCACGCATTAAGTTCAGCTGCCAATGGGTATCATCTAAATTAAAAAGATCCGATTTAGTGTCTCCCCTTACTACATTATGGCAATACACACAACTGTTGTTATACATGCTTCCTTGCTTTTTGATTTTAAACTCCTCCATTTTGCATATTATAAGAAGATTACTTCTACTTGATATATAGATGCTTTCCTTGCGAGGGTAAGTCAGACAAGGAAGCATTTCTAACTTGAGATACTTAAGCTTGTCTCAATAGATGTAGATAGCGGCTCCCCAATCGGATATTAACAGCTCAACTAGTCAAACCAGATATATAAATGTGACACAAGCTGGAATATATATCATTATCTAGATAATTCAAATTGAGCTAACAAAATCAATAAAGAAAATTTTAAATAACATTATTTTATAAACCCCTTTAGGATTTTCCCGATTTGATATTCTACGTATGTTCGTTTAGTTGCGTCAGTTAAAATTACTAAACTGTCACCTTCATGAATCAAGGTATCACCGTGTGGAATCACTTCCTGTTCGCCACGCCGGATTCCGATTAGTAATGCTTCTTTAGGCCATGGCATATCGCGGACCATTTTGCCATTCAAGGGACTGCCGAAGAAAACCGGTATTTCCAGTCGGTCGGGTCGATGAAGCTGTTGAACTGTTTTCGGCATTGTCATTTGCTCGAGTAACGCTTCATAGATCGGCGCACCGCCAAGCAAATCAACCACGAGATAAGCAGTTAACGATAGGACCGCTAACGGCATCAAATGCGTCAAATTACCAACCATCTCCGTTACCAATAGAATCGCAGTAAACGGTGCTTTCCCAATGCCAGCAAAGTAACCGGCCATTGAAAAAATGATTAAGTTCATGATATAAACGTGCGGCAATAAGCCGAGTTGATTCATGAAGACGCCATAAATGGCACCAATCACGGCACCCAAAGAAAGAATCGGCAGAAAAATGCCACCTGGTAATCCAGAACCATATGAAATCATTGAAAAAACGAAACGTACAACAAAAATTGCGATCAATACAAGCAAAGATGGCACATACTGGCCAAAACCGACAATCAAACCATTGCCACCACCAAGTAAGTTTGGTGCAAAATAGCCAACCAGAATCACCAGCAGAAACGGTACAATGCCTTGTAATGGCCGCGGTAAATGTGTCAAGTTGCGATACCACCGCGGCATCACCAACAAGATTCGCTGGTATAAGTACCCAAACAAGCCCAAAAGAATGCCTAGCAAAATTAAATGCCAATAACTCGATACAGGTAAACTACGCGAATAGCTTAAATGCAGCACCGGAACAAGTCCGAAAACATTCAGTGAAACAAAATCCGATCCAATTGCCCCAGCCAATGCCGTTAACCAAACAAGCGGTGAGAAATTATGGTAAACCTCTTCTAAGACAAACAAGGTCCCAGCAATGGGTGCATTAAATGCTGCCGCCAAGCCAGCAGCAGAACCGGATGCAATTAACAATCTCCGATCAGTTCCTGATAGCTTGAATCTAGCAGCTAAACCTTGCCCGACTGAAGCGCCTAACTGAATCGACGGTCCTTCCCGTCCGAGAAACAACCCAGGCCCCAGCGCCAGAACACCGCCGACAAATTTTCGCCAGAGGATCGACCACCAGTGCATCTCCAATTCACCAGCCAACTGGCCTTCAATTTGCGGAATCCCAGAGCCAGAAATATAGGGCTCTTTCTTGAGAAGCCACGCCACGATCAACGCCAAACCAAGATTGACACCGATCAACAACGCCCATTGCCACCAGACAAACGGTGCTATTCGCAAGTGCCCATATACCAGCCGACTATAGCGCAGCCCTACCTCAATACAATAGCGAAACGCGCTGACAACAGTGCCGCTCATTAAACCAACAAGTAGTCCGAGTAGCACAGATCGTAGGCGAGTAAGGTTAAATTTTTCTTTTACAAACTGTGTCAGACATCTCATCTCCCAGTATACCTTCTACTTAATATAGAACTGAGATTGTAAAATCTAAGTTACTAAACATAAGATGTTCCAAACTCCGGTCTTTTTTAGAAACTGTCTAGTATCCCTTAAGATGGTTTTAAATAAGCAAATTAGTTGGATACCATTATTACACTCCTATATTTACGATCAAAAATTCCTAAAACATTAAGAAAACATATTTGTTTCCAACGAAAGAAGTAGTAAGCCCTAGGTCAAGCATTTTAACATCTTTGATAACGACAATCAGTTCAGAAAACATAATATATAAATATATGTTTATATATTGTGCAATCTTTCTGAAGTTTCTTCCATGTTCCCATAGACATCACCTCATCGGGAAAAGACAACCACCGCCCCTTAAAACTTCCTGCGTAAATAGCATACCATAGCTTACTTATCATCACTGGTGTTTTGCACGGTATTTTTCTGACTCAACCTAAGAATTTCTGGTAATAGAACAGTCTCTAGCTCAATATAAAGTTGATTAGCTACCATACCTTCGAACACATCAGGTACAACATCTATTTCAGTTTCTAATTGTTTGCTTAGGTGTCGTGCAATGTTTGGTGATTGGTTATCGATGGCGTTCTTAATTTGTTGCTGTAAATCATTCAATATCATCCAATCACACTCCTTTCATTGAAATGACCTTGCTAAATTTTTGATTTTGTTCACCTGAAATACGAGCCGAGCCTTGAACAGGTGATTATAGTCGTTTTTAACCTTATCTAAGGGAACGAGGCTGATTGACTTTTTTAGTTGAACACACGAAGCGTTGATTGCGTCGCTGCAGCCGTTTTAACAAGATCAGCTTGTACAATAAAACGCTTGGGCGTATTAGGTGTTGCTGAATCACAGGTAACTAAGGTTAACAACTTCTTACCTGGAACATCATCAATCACGGAAACTTGATGCTCATCAATTGTCTGTTTATTTGTGACTTGGTACGTATAAACTTGCTGATTATCAGTCAAATAAACATAGGCAGCTGTCTGAATTCGTTTAAGCGGTGAAAACAAGTTGCCTGCATCGGTCATATAATGGCCTGCTAAAGCATAATTACCCTTTCCCAGGACTTGATTAGGTTTCATCGTACCAGCTCCTCGAGCCAAATTATTGTTATCAAGGCCGTAAAAAACGGGCAAACGCATACTAACAGAAGGGATTGCTAACCGAGCAATGGCGTTAGAATCATTAGTCATAGCCTTAGCGACCGTAGTAACATCCAATGACTTAACTTTCTTAAAATCAAAATTCCCCTTACTTTTTTGGGGATCTTTTAACGAAGCGTGATAAGCACTGTTGCTAATGTGTTGAATAGTCAGATTTTTAAGTTGTTCATTGAAAATCATCGCCAAACTCACGATTAACAACATAATCAACAACGTCCACCGTAGCCAACGGTATTTGTTTTTCCGATTTTGCATAATAGAATATCCCTGCTAAGTTTTAGTTCAGAAAATTGGTTCAATAGACAGCATTTTATTAGCCCAGGCGTTCTACTGCTATGACGCTTCTGGTAATCGCTGAATCAACATGGGTTCGTTCATGTCTAAATATGTTTTTCGACTTGTGTGTAAGGTGTTGCCGGTGCGCACCTGTTCATTGATCCAGCGAGTACAGTCCGCGTGATGTTCACCACGAAAGTAGACTTTACCAGAATTAAATCCAACGACTGCAAATTTAGGCTGTACACAAGCAGCTGCCAATTTTTTAAGGGCAGAATCCGAAATGCTTTCCTCAGAGTTTAGCAAACGTCGCACAGTACGATCATTTATTTTAGCTTGTCTGGCAAATTCTGGGTTGCTCAGATTGTCCTTGTTGATGTAGTTCTGAACCATTTTACGAACAGAATCACGATCCATTAAATCAGGCTCCTCTCTATTGAAATGAACCGTTATTATAGTTAATTGTTATCCCTGCTTGCGTATTAAAGACCCAGACATTTAAGTGAAATTTGATTGGGTTATCAATGGACTGCACCAGAACATGTGTACCACGCGGCACAAGCTCTTGACCAACATATATTGGAATGACTTGATAAGCGACAGCATCGTCTTGGTGAGAGCTAAGATAATTGCGAGTCAGAGTTTCCGTGTAAGCCATACCACCGGGATTTCGTTGGTCATTAGTGCCAACATTTTGAGCACGAGTGCCAAGAATAACATTATGAGTCTGCATATCGCCACCTAGCGACCACGCTAACAGATGGCTTTTATTATACAGATAACCTCGATAACCGTTAAGTTGGGCCATTCGAATATTGTTGCTGCGTCCAAACCATTGTTGCAGGTTTTTGTTATACACGCCATCAGCGTACTCACCGGAAACCTTCGTGGTTTTAGGAAAGGCTGGTCGCTTGCGCACAGAGCTTGCATGACTGTGCATCATACCGTAAGTAATAATGGCAGAGACCGTTTGTGTTCGACCCAAGGCATCTAAACTGTCAAAGTGTGTTTGAGCTCGTGTTGTTTTTGCTTTTTGCGCGGCAACTACCGTTTGCTTAAAACCATTTTCAAAAATTGGGACATTCTGATTAACCGTTGTGTAGTTTTGCGGATACTTTGCCAAATCAAATGGCAAGTTAGCAAGATCACTGTTTGCCTGCGCGTCCTCAGTGGTACTCGTTGATACAGCGTAGGATGGTGCAGATTTGGTTGTATTTGACTGACTTGAATTCGAACCTTGAACTGCTGAACAACCACTGATACTAATTCCTAATACTGTACTGAGAGCTAAAAGCCATTTTGCTGTTAATCTCATAGAGAATTCCTTTCTGATTCATCGTGGTGGCCTTGCTGAGCAAATAACGCTCAGTAAGGCTTAGTTTGCATAGGGGCGGCGGGCCCTAGGCCGATCCGCACGCCCTGGCAACGTCTTGTCGATTCAGGATAGGTAACTGGCAAGCCCAGTTTATACCTAAACTCCATTGGTTGCCGATTGTCGGCTATCGTGCAGATCATGCAAAATTTGCGCATAAAGCTTGTGGCGTGCCGCCACGCGGGCAAGCCCGCAAGTCCCTTTTCTACGCCCTGTCAAGTTTAAATCCCGCTATGTCAATGAATTTGATTTTGAATATCGAAACTTCTTAGCCACAGGATGCTGAATCCAATCTTAAATTCTGATCTAAAATATCCTTAAATCATATAGTCTGACACCCCAAATAAACCTGCATGCTTTCCAAAATTTGTGCAGATATGTACAGTAAGTGTATCGAGTCAGTTTATCTTGAACAAGCGAGTTCGTATGAGTATAACTGATTCGTGTTTACAAGGTAGTGAATCGTTTTTAGTAGGCGATCCATGCAGGCGACAAGCAGCGGCTTCCTCCGGGAAGCTGTTGCTTGTCGTTTTGCATAAAAGTCACGGATATGACTTGGCTGTGCTCCTGAGCCAATCATATTTATAACTGTCCAATACAGTAACTTTCTAGTGTGAGCATTGCCATGCTTGGTGATCTTCCTTTGTGCCGTATAGTTCCCTGATTGTATCTCTTGCAAATCAAGACCAATAAAGCTATTGAGTTTCGCTCTGGTTTTAAACCGCCGAATATCCCCCAGCTCTGCAACCAAACGTACAGCGGTGTTTTCCCCGATGTTTGGAATGCTCAGGAGGATAACGTACTCCGGTGTTCTTTCTGCCAAGCTGACCATGGCTTGTACGGTTTCTTCACGTTCGCTAAGCAACTTTAACGCCTTTTGAGTCTCATGCTTTACAGCTTGGACAACGAACGAGTTGCCGCTAACAGCTGGATATGACCTGGCTCGATATCTCCATAGTGCACGTGCTAAATTGCTGGATCTGACCGCTCCCACCCCCTTTAAGTGCATATCCAGAATCTGCGTCTTTATATTCTCAAAACTTAATCCAGTCAGTTCTGCCGGGTGAGAAAAAAGAGTTAGCGTGTGTAAGGCTGATGGCTTTCTCAAATCAAGTTCTTCCTCAATCCCTGGAAATGAGAGCTGTATGAGTCGATGTATCCGATTCTTGGTCCGTTTTAAGTCCTCCGTTTGCTGATCGTAGTATCGACTAATATCCATCAATTCGCGATATACAGGGTCATAGAAGCTTGGTTTGAACGGCTTGGGGTGTTTGGCAAACTCAGTTATTGCTAGCCCGCGGGCATCACGTACATCGTTCTTCCTTGTTCTTGAGCCATCGTCTAACCTTTTCTTAGCGACGAGTGGATTAAGAATATGATATGTAATGCTTTCATCCAGTAGGTATCGCTCTAATCGACGTGAGTACACCCCAGTCGCCTCGAACACCACTTCCGCACCGCCATATGAGTCAATGATAGCCTTAAGACTCGTGAATCCAATCATATCTAGCGTGATATCCCCCTCGTAAACAGTTTTAGCATCAATGGCTACTGACAGTTTAGCCGTTGATTTTGAGACATCTATACCGATAATTTTTCGCATTGTTACACTACCTTTCTGAAGCACCATCACTAAAAATCTTAGTAATCAAGTTTTCAAAACGCGGTCTCTCGGACCAATCTACTTTGAGCGAATTTGCTAAGACAAATGAAGTAGCCACTTTCTACTACGGCTTCAAAGAGCCAAAAGGCAACCCGCGGCTTCTGCTTCAATACCACTATAAAGTAATAGAGGCGTACATGGACCCCGTCGGGTATCATGTACGCCTTTAAGCTTAGTGGATTTCTACTGCCGGTTTTTTCCTTGCTTTGATTTCGCATTCAACCAGTAACAAAGCTGCTAAGGAACAAGTTCCTAAGCGGCTCTAGCAGAAAAAACAAGGGCCGGAAAAAATTTTGTTCCGCAAAAACCGCTCCACAAATTTTTGTCACTTTCGCTACGCTCACCCTTGCGTTTTCTGCCGTGGCTGGTGTGGATGTTACATCAAAGGCGGCTTCAAAAAAACGCCGATAGAAAGGGTGTCGACCATGAAAAAATTACCATTTTACCTGCCAATGATTGAAGACGATGAGGAGAGTGTTTTTGACAGTTGGCCTAATGGACAAAGAACCCACGATAAATTGAGTGAGGGGTTATGTCCTTACATTCAAGAAATTGCTGTTAAAAGTCAAACGACCAGTCAAATTGAGAGAGACCGTTACGGCAACCAACGCCTAGCCTTTTATGCCAACGGGTGCGAAACACCTTATTACGTTACCGATGATTTCCTATTTACGCCTTATCAAACTCATGATGCAAAGAAGCTGTTAGTGACAGCACTCATGCTAGGTGATAGCAAACTGACGGCGGTTGTGTCAGAACAGTTACTAAGTCAACTTTCTCCGAAGACACGCGTATTTGCAAAATATCAGCTCATCAACCAACCAGCACAACAGTTTATTGAAGAACACATCAGCATTCAGGTTATCAAATAGGAGGCTACCATGATTGATATTAGAAATACCTACAAACCTAATGTTCTGGAAGCTTGGATAAAGGAAACGAGAGAAGCCGGCAACTACGTGAGTGCTGAACTTGTCCAGTTGCACGACGACCCACAACTAGGTAATGCTCTTGTGCTAGGCTTTCGCTTTGCTAAAACACCACGAGCACTTGCTGATGAAGACATAGCGTTTAGCTTCAGTCACGAAACAACCGGCCCAGTCTTCTGGCGGTTGGTCGGTGTGGCGGAAGCGTACGCTAATGATTTTAATGAAGAACTAGCTTTTGCATAAAGGAGCGTAAGCAATGAAAAAAGGAAAACTGTATCAGGTCAGCATTGACGAAATCGAATATCAACCGCACTTTATTATGGTTTACGCCAGTGAAGACGCTAAGGACAAAGACCTACAGCGGCTCGCAACAAACTTTATTTTGAGTCAAAATCCAGAATTGCCAGAAAGTGCATTAGTCGATAGCGTCATTGTTGAACCACGTGACCCGAACGAGAAACCAGACGTTGTGGCCGAGGGACTGCATGTCCCAACGCCTGCGTGGGGTGTCAAAATGGGCTTACTGTACGCGCAGGCGGTTCACCATGCTACCTACGATGACGATGAGTTTGATGAGGTGGCTTACGTTCGGGGCGAAACAAAGGCGAAACGATTTGAAACCGAGGCCGCCGCAAAAGAATTTGCTAAATGGCTCAACCCGAATTGTGAAGTTGTTCCACTGGAAGAAGGTGACGACCATGATTGACCAACAACAAGCACAAGTCGCATGGAGTGAAGTCATTGAGGAACTGGACAGCGATACCTTTAATCGCTTGCGTCACGCGTTAGAACTCGTTGATGCTTATATTCGGCAAGGAACAGAAATCGAAAGAGGTCTTTAACCGTGAAAACTGCCTACGACGAAGTTGTGAAACAGCCATGTGACAAACTCGCCCAGACCATGCAGGTCATGACTTATTGTTACAACGAGACTGTGGTACCTAAGAAACACTACAAGAAACTTCTGACGAAGCAACTTGAAGAGGTCGTGGCTGACAGCGTGGCTGTGAATATGGTCAATGCCTACTACAAAACACTTGCTGAATTCAACAAAGGTAATCGAGAGTGGTTCGTACTTGCTATCTTGTGCATTGAATTAGGAGTTAAGCCTGACAAAGCCAGTGCGCAAGAATTAAGCGCCCTGCAGATGATTGCTAGCAACATTACTGGTAAACCAGCACCGATACTCAATCCAGACATCAAGAATGCCTTTGAAGGTGCTTTCAAGGCTTAAAGAGTGCAAGCACAATCTAGTCAGATTGTGCTTTTTCTGTTATAATGAGAATACAAACAGGGAGCACCCCCGTAAGAGTACTCCCCTAGCAGAGCCGTTTAAGACGGCGGCAACATCGTGGTTAAATAACCGTCAGCCGGCCAAAGCGAAGACGGTTATTTTTTTTGCTGATTTTTAATCAGCTCAACAACTAATGCTATCAGGGCTACGACAAACGTGCCGAACCCTAGCATAAGCTGTAAAGCGTCCGAAATGGACACAAGGCTTCTCCTTTCGTTGGTATCGTGGTACGTTGGTTTTTACACCATAAGCACCACCTCCAATCTACGGAAGTCGCCACCGTCTTTAACTTTTCTGCCACGTTTAGTATAGCATATGATTGGCTTCGTTCCTAGAGACACAAGGCATACAGCTATTTTCTACCGCAAAAAAACCTCTTCGGCCAAGGCCGAGAAGCGTGGGGCGCCTGCCCCGCCCACGCGCTTCGGGCATCTGCCTGCCGCGAGGATTAGATCCGATCTCGGCAACATGATGCAACGGAACGGCAAAGCCCAGCCGTTCTCGTCGCCAGCTCGACTGAAACCCAGCAGGTAGGGCATTACATACTTTGCTCTAGTCCTGCTGCACGTTGCTTTTTATGTTGCTGTTGGGATTTAACCGGCTGAGTTTGTTGATACTTCTGCTCATCTTCTTTGTCTACAGCGTTATACCCATACTGCTTAATGAGATAGGCGCACTGTTGAGGATCGTTGGCTTCAAAGTAGCCCACAACTTTATCAGGCTGTTTAGTATCCACTAGCGCAAATTCGTCCTGACCCTTATCAACTAGTTGGGCCGTTTTTCCATCCTGACGACGATAGGTTTGTTCTAACTGCTGATCCATTGTTGCTGGATGTTGGGCCAACTTGGCTAACTCATTCCAGTCTTTAGCAATTTTAGTCACTGGCAGAATGCCATTATCAGCTTGATAGCGCGTGTTGTAGTAAGAGGACTTGGCCGCTAAGTGTTCTCGGTCATGATCCTCAATACCGGGGTTTAACTTCTTTGTAATGGTATCCCAATCAGGCTGCTGCTCACTAGTGCGGTTAGCTTTGATGAACTTTGCCGCGGTTAGTAAAGCCTCATCTGAATTAAAGTTAGTTTTTTCGGGGTTGGGGTCGATGAGCACGCTGCTTTTGGCAATGGCTTGTGGCAGCGGAAAAGACTGCTGGAAGTTCGTTGAAAGGTTGGTTGTTGCTTTAACTGCCGCTGCCAACTCACGCCAATCAATGCCCGCCTGATTCGCTGCTTGTTTTAAGTCTTGGTAAGTCGCCTGGGTGATCGCATTATCCTGTGGGAAAAGCGGCTTAAAGGTAGTTACCTCGGCTTCGGTATTCGCTAAGATGGAGTCTTGCAGCTTGTCATAAAGCTGATGACCAGCTGGGTCATTGTCGGAGCCAACATAAATAGTGGCTGGCAGTTGCCCTTTTGTTTTATACATATTGACCGCCATATTCACGACACTTTCAACTTTGGTACCATCAACTGAGGCAATCATGCAATTCGTTAGCTCTGGGTGTTGTGTCCAGTAACTCAACGCGTCAATCGGTGACTCAAAGACATACAAGTATTGAGGTTTCCCCAAGCTAAAATTGAAACCAAAATCAGATTGTGAGTTTGCGGCGATCTTTTTTTGAGTCCCACGTTTACCGTATTGTTTAAAATCAATTTCAGTGCCTTGAATACTAGCGCCAACTGCCTTGCCATTTCGCGCCCATTGAAAGATCACATTGTTTTGTGAGTCCTGAAAAATGAGTCCCTTTTGGTACAGGCGGTCAACCAGATGCGGATTAATCCCTCTGGCTATGGTGAGGTAATCCCGCGCTCGATCAAAGCTATCAGCTCGTTTCAAGTAGTTATGATAGGCTGCTTTCGGCGCGGTTTGAATCTTTGTTTCATCGTAGTGACCAGCGTCGAGAAACTTGACAGCCTGATAGAAGCCTTTCTGATCTAAAAAGGTGGTGGCGAATTCAATCGCACCACCACCTAAATTCTGGGAGTTCCATTTCCATAGATTCTTTTTTGCATCAATAACTAAGGAGTCGTGATCGACACCGCGGTAGTAATTGCGGGAATCCTCCTTGAGATCAATGCCAGCGCTACGCGCAATATCAACTAAGGACAATTTACGCGCACGATTGATTTCAGATTGCGTCAAACGCTCACGTTTACCGCTATTGAGATTGGTTGTTTGTTCCGGAGCATCGTTAAGTGTTGCTTCTGCGGTCTGTGCTTGATCAAAGCCCAACGTTTGAGCAGCTTGATCAGACAGCTCGATCGTATGCACACTAGCCTCATTAATCTCTTTGAGGGCTTGTGCCATCACTTTAGGATCTTTCGCCCAAGTGGCAACATACCCTAATGAATAATCGCCAGTGTCGATGCCAATGTTTTGCATGGCAATGTAAGCAACGGATTCGGCTTGCGCTTCTTGCCAAGCGCGTGGTCGATCAGCAAATGCCTGACCAATGCCATGTAGCTGACTGTGGCCGTACTCGTGAAACAGCGTCTTGAGTTTCATAGCCGCATCTGTTTCTTGTGGACTAATCACAATTTCTTGGGTAGACGGCCGAAAGAAACCACGAACACCCGGTTCATCAATAGGGGCTTCACTGACCTTAACGTGACCTTCGGTATTAATGGCATCGACGACAGCGTGATATAAACGATCCACGTTTTGGTGATCGCCCGACCGCTCCTTAATAAAATCTGTTGCGGATAGTAAAGCTTTTCCGTTGGTTTGACTGACATCGAATACTGAGCCGTAGCGATAACCAACAATTGCTCGTTCAGCGGTCGTTTTATATTTGACCTGTTCTTCTGACGTGAGCTTCTTAATGATTGGCATGGTGATCTTGATGGCGTGTTCACCCTTGCGAATGTGGCGACCTAATTTGTCCCACTGCTTAAATCCGGCTACCCGCGTTGCATTAGGGTGCTGCATATTAATCAGGAGCACATTACGAACAGAGTAGCCATGGAAGGCAGCATTTTGCCGAAGGTATTGCTTAAACTTTTGAGTGTCAGCAAGTGCGCTTAATTGTTCTGTGGCTCGCTGCGCCATCTCATGTTCCCAGGCTTTGATCTCAGCTTTAGTCCTCGCCATCTTCACCGTCCTCCTCCCATGTGACGTTCTCTTCCGCACCAGGAACCGGTTTGATGATCGGCTCCAAAGCGTATAACGCTCGATACTGATTGTCGGCAACCTGCTGCCAAGCAACTCGTCTCATTTTGGTGGACGTTGGTTGCAAGCTGACGGTTGGATAATCGGCGAGGTTGTCAATCACGGGCAACTCACTGCCGAGCACTTGCATTTCATCTGTATAAATAGCTGGCATCATTATTTTCCTTTCTATATAGAAGACAAACAAAAAATGTTCTAGTAAAAGCGCGTCTGCTGTTCCTGTTTCTTCTTGTCTTATTCACGTTCTCGATCCTGATCAGCCTGGCGTCTTTGGTACTCACGCTTGGCTAATCGTTGCCCCTTTATATCGGCGTTGAAAATCTTTTGTAGACCGTTCAAGTGATTGGCTACTGATGGTTGATGATGTGTTTGAGAAACAGCTTCTTGTTCGGAACGGTAAGCGGAAATATCTTTTAAAATACTGTTACCCATCCGGGCATACAGTTCATGTAATTTGTTATCGGTGTAGTCTTGCGCACGGTTAGCTTCTTTTGTGCCACTACCATACAAGGCTTCACGGAAACGTGTTTCTTGTGTGAGTAGTTGTTTAAATTCGCCCAACTCTTCTGGCTTACAACGCATCAAATAGTTTCGTGACATGGCATCTAACTGATCGCGATAGGGCTTCATGGCATTGTTGTTGTACTTCCAAAGACGGCGATCACGGGGTAAGCTTTTGACCAGCTCTTGATACCTAACGGCAAAGTCTAGGCTGCTCTGATGACGCCAAACAGAACGCTGATCGGGTTGCAGTCGTTGACGAATGAGGTCACTGATCCGTGCAAGTGAACGATCGCGATCAACCATTTCGTTAGCAAAAGCCGCCTTGAAATGGTTCAATATTTTCTTAGGGACATAACCTTTGCGCTGCCATTCTTGATAGGTTTGACCGTGCTTACCTTCGACCGTAACTCGCTTCCATTCACGGGTAGGTTGTGGCTCCACAATGGCAACATGAATATGAATGTTGTCTGTGTTGCGGTGAATCGCGGCAGACCAAATAGCTGAATGTGCCATACCCATCTTGCTGGTGAAGTCATGCATGGCGACCCGGGTAGCGTCCCGCAACTTGGCTTCATCTAATTGTTTGGTCTTCGGATTGTAGACATTGTTTTCAGCTAGGAAGTCGTTACGGAAACTGAATACGGACTGCCACATGACTGACTGATGCTTTTGTGCCACGGTGAATTGTTTCTTTAACTGGACGCGTTGTGTTGGTGTCAGACGATCATATTGATCAGTGAAGATGCCGGAAGACTTTTTCGGATTCTCCATGTAGTGGTTGTAGCCGTCAACTGACAGAATGTTTTGTTGGTCAAAGTGATCAATCCGAATCGCCTCGTCCCGATCAATGTAGTTGATGTAGCTACCAAACTTTTTGGCATGGGCTGCCACAAAGTCAGTCACATTGACAATGCCAGGTGATACACGATTAGGCATCAGCACCACCACCTCGATGGTGTACTTGGTTCGTTTGGCGATGAATGTACTCGGTCTTAATCTGGTCACTGACAATCTTACGAGCAACCGTAGTTGGCTTCATTGTGTCATCGGGAATGGGTAAATTATCCCAGCCGTTTTGAACGACAACACCGTCAAACAGTTTCAACAAGACCAGCAAGTTACGGTCGATAAAGTTAATCTTTTTCTCAAGCGGGGCAAGTGCGTTCTGAACACTCTCGCTGACGTTAGAGGCACGTTCGTTAGCTTGGTCAAGTTGATTATTAAGCCGGTGCTCATCATCCAACAGTGACTTAATCGCTGCACTAAGGGTCTCAATTTGATGAGCCGCCATATAAGTTTTTAGCTCTTCATCTGAGGCTAACGCATCATCACTTGAGTCAACAAAAAATGTCTTCCTGGTTCGCAAAGTAATTCCTCCTAACAAAGTTATTGAAGTTAATGAAGCTAATGAAGCTGTTCGACCTCTTTACTAAGGTCTCGAAAAGCAGCCGTGTTTTGTTCAATGATGACTGCCATTTGCTTCGTTAGCTCGCGCAAATCTGACACATCACCGCTGAGTAAGTGGTCGGTTGCGTCATGATGAATGAGCATTCGAAGATACTCTTCGCGTGACAAACGGCTGCGCTTCGCTGCATCATCCAAGGCAGCTAAATCTTGTTCAGAAAGATTTCTAATGATGGTTGTATGAGCCAAAAAAATCAATCCTTTCTTTTTATTGTTCTATTTTTAAACAGCATGGCTTCCAAAATATTTGATTTGTTGATCCGGAGGTTGTACTTAGCAAGCTCCGAATTTTGATTTAGTTCCCGTTGCTTTTCAGCTACCAACTGATCCAACTTTGTGATTGCTTGATTGCTCAAGGTAATCATGACTCGATGTGTTTCGTTTTGTTTATCCATCTCAAAACCTCCTTCATAGTGATGATGAATTGTCATCTGGAAATCCGTTCAACGTCAAAATTGCATCACGTTACCGGACGATTTTTGGTAAACAGTTGCGACTACTTTGGTCAAAACGTGAACGTTTTTCACTAGGCAAACGAGCAGAAAAATCTGAGTTGCGAATCAACCGACCTCAAAAACGGCCCGATCGAAACAAGCGTATTTTTAGGGTGATCTGACACGTCCCTAAATAAAGAAAGAGCATAAGGTAAAACTGCTATCAAAATTGATAGAAGCCGCAGTGCGGCTTGTTTTATAGTGCTAGCAGGTAGATGCTTTAACGTGTAGTGATCTATGGTTTGCTACACGTGAAAAAATTGTGAACGTGTAGTAAAACACGTTTTACTACACGTGGATCATGCCTCTCGTGACAAGGAATAGCGCCGTTTACGTGTAGCAAACGGCGCTTTACTACACCTGAGCAAGATTATTCGCATTTTGGTCATAAACGAGCGCTTTTTGGTGTTGCAACGTTTACAACTCAACAGTGACTTATATACAACACATAGTGCACACGACAAGTTGCACTATCTGCAAGCCTACATGTTCACTCAATGATTAGCGTACTGTTGATAGTGCTTCTCGTAACTTTGAAGGTTGCTTTGCGCCACCTTAATGGCACTTTGCGTATCGCTGATGTCCTGTTTCTTGTCTTGTATATTCGTCTCGGTTTGCGTCATGCGTTGTTCAGTAGCTCGCTTTTGTTTGCCGACTTGCAAGTTGGCGGTGTCTTTTTGACGGGCTAAACTAGTCTTCAAAATTTGCAGATCATGATTGTATTGGACAAGCTTTTTTTCTAAGGAAGCGACTCGGTCGGTCGTGTTACTACGTAAAATCTTTAGATAGTTCTTAAGATAAACGCCTTCTGTTAGGGACGTCACCTTGGTAGGATGGCGCAGGTCTAGGAGAACAAAATCAATGGCACTCGTGACCCCTGACAAGTCTTTTTTGGAACCTAGTTTGACAAACAAGCGGCCATTGCTGATCGCACTTTTCTTAAGCTTGACCACGTAATAGTCATCAGCGATCTGTTTCAATTGGGTATGAAAGTCATTGCCGCTATGTGTCTTTTTGGTCACGACGACAGTCGTTAAAGGTGCCAGCGGGTCGATGGTGTTCTTGGTTACATAGAAGTATATGGCGGCGTTTTGTTTGTCTGTATCGACCCCGGCAAATTGAAACTGGTTGTTGCCTTGATCGAAAGTCTGGCCAAGACTGATTTGTTTGTTGTCGGTTTGGCGAGGCCATAAAACGATCGCAAAAATGAGCAAAGAAAAAGCTGCTAGGAGAATGCCAAGCAGTTTGACGTAGCGAAGACTGTACTTGTTTTTGTCTTGAAAGTGAATACCTTGATTCATCATTTTAATGTTCACCTGCCTTGCCACCAGCCAGCACTTTGTCGATTTGCTGCTCTTGATGACCGGTGTACTGGGTCACTACTTTGCCCTTTTTATAATGAACTAGGGTTGGTACTTTCGTGATACCTAACGCTGCTGCCGCTTCTCTGTTTTGCTCATTAGCAACGCTGGCAAACTTGAGTTGTCCGGTCACTGACCGCCAGAAGTAAGTGCGATAAACTTGTTGGCACACTGGACACGTAGGACTGTAGTAGAGAATATATTGATCCTTCTTTTGTGCATTGATAGTGATCGGTGTTGCCACATTGATCATTGCCTTTGGTGCGTATACATAGAGCGCTGATAGAGAAACTGTAGCGATGGCAATACCTATCACCGTATTGATGAGGAAATGTCTAAACGGATGCTTCACGGTGTCACCCCCGATAGTGCGCGGTTAGAATCAAAGGCAGCTAATTTGTAGTCATTGCCAACCTTCCTGACCGTGCCTTGAAAAACCATCGTGGTTTTCTTATTTGTGTTGGTCTTGTTGTTACCAAGTTCATAACGTGCCATTAACAAGTAGTCGTCACCCTGTGGGGTGACATAAACGCGCAGATCGTTAATCGTTGATTCTTGAAACCCATTTGCGCTAATGGGTGTATCACGATCAGGCATGAAACTTTGGATCGCCTCACCCGTTAGGTAAGGTTTCATGGCTTCATACTGACCCATTGTGGTGGCCTTTTTAGGCGAGTACATGCCTTGCAACAGACCATTCATCATTACTGTGATCTTCTGTGTTGTGTCTGTTAGATTGTCTGATTGAGATGATGTCGTGTTTGCTTTTTTACTCGCGCTGTCAGAGTTGCTTGACGCATGATTGACTTGATTAGAAATTTTAAGCGCCTCTAATTGCGTCTCTAATGATTCATTTTTAGACGCCATGATACGGAGTTCTTGTTTCTGCTGACTGATGTTTTTGTTGGCTGTATTGGCTGACGTCCAGCCATAGACACCGGCACCAAGTGCGAGGATCATCATGACACTGACCAGTATTGTTTTACGATTCATGTTTACCTCCTTGTTCTATGGTCTGACTGCAAAGTCTGGTTCATAGTCTTTATAGGGACGAATATGGCAGACGTCATTGGGCTCAGGTTCCTCGATCACTTGACCATCACCAGCGTAAAAAGCAATGTGATGTGACGCGCCATGATCACCATAAAAGATCATGTCACCTGGTTGTAGTTCACTCATGACAGGTTTGCCACCATTGAATAGCATCGTGCCTTTACTCTCCAAAGACACCGTGTATTGTGGGTAAGATTTATGCGTGACTTGCATTAAGACGTAACCAACAAAGCCAGAACAGTCCATGCCAGTGGCTGGAGACTTGCCACCCCAGACATAGGGAACGCCAAGATATTTCTTCGCTTCGGTAATGATGGCACTACCGTTACCCACACTTCCAGCGCCAGAGTTGCACGTCGTTGCCAATGTGGCACTGGCATCTGCTCCAAATTCAAGCATTGTTTTTTTGACAGATGGTACCCAGCTGGCATTTAGTCCCGTGGGATCGTTAGCCGCACCCACAGGACAGTAGACCGAACCAAGCTTCTCAACCGTTGATAACTGTCGCTCGACAACGAGGTTATGCAAGGTGGCCGCCGTTGCGTCGATGCCTGCTTCAATAGTCGGATATGAAATGATGGTGCTACCTGACATCTGGCCTGACGGATTGTTTTGATTACGCACGGCCGAACTTTTTCCCCACCCACTTTCGTGTCCCATGATGGACGCAAAAAGAGCAGGCGAAACGCCTGCCTTGTTGGCTGCTTTGATAGTGTAGTCAGCTTCATCTTTGAGCACGCCACTCGTAAAATATTTGGACCACGCTTGCTGATAGGTGTCTTTGTTGAAATTACCCGTGGCCGAAATGCTGCCGGTAATATCGCAGTCACTACCGCCACCTTTCTTATCGTTCAACCCAGCAAACATGGCTGCGATGAGGACCATGAACAAAACAAAAAGCAGTACGAAACTGCTTAAGCTTCCAAAGATCAAACGCAACAACCAACGTTTGCTAAGTGTTTTCACATCAGGCACCACCTTTGAAGATGGCAAGTTCTTGCTTCGTTACCTGGAAGTGCATATGCAGTTTTTCAGATCCTAGGAGGAACATGGCTTCACCTTTATCAAACTTAGGAATCTGTAAAAATTCGCTAGGTGACAGAATATCACCTAACAACTGGCGCAAGATACGTGGGTTCTTTTCTGTTCCGATAGTTGTCGCATCATGTTTCAAAACAATCTTGTATTGGCAAAGCGTGTAAATCTGGCGAAGAGCATTAATCGCACTAACTGTGTCTCGATCTTGCGCATTATCACCACTAGGAAACATTCGCTCCAACCGCTGTGTTGCTAAACAGATGGCGCCAAAGGCTTTACGGTCTTCTGACATGATTCGGACAAACAAATCAGCCACATAAGCCTTGTTGGTGTTCAAGAGGGTGTGACATTCATCAACGACCAATAAAAAGTGGTGAATATCCTCGAGCGACCGCTCACCGTCATCAAATGCCTTCTTTTCAATCCGCCCTTGCTTCATGCAAACGTTGTAGCTTGAAATCAACGCATTATAAATCTGCAAATCCTGTACTTCTTCCGGGTAGGAATCCGCAAGCGCTGAGAGGTCATAAGAGACCACCAACTCACCGTCATAATCAGGCAAGGTAGAATGAACATCAAATAATTCGCCATAAGTCTTCCGCAGATTGTTAAGCGTGACATAGATATGATCTAGCAGTTTCTTTTCCATATCGTCTGTGCGGTTTTGGCGTTTTTGATCAACAAAGTCAATGAGTTGACTGAGCGTGGGATAATCATTCGCGTCTCGTTCCGTAATAAAAGGCTTCTGAGTTAAGCCAATGCTGTCGCCCAGAAGCCCTAGTTGACGATACAAGCCGTCGCACTGGGTTGCAAAGTATTGTGCCTCCTGCCCGCTAGCGTCGTGATTAAACAAGCGATATTTCACACTCAAGTCCTTGAGATGAGCTTTGTAGCTGCCAACTGGATCAACTTCGTTGCTATCACCCACGGTCACACTTGGATAAACCTGCAACAGATTAATTGTACCGTCACGACCATCTAAACTAACGACCTTCCCGCCTAGAGCGTGTACCGTGTCTCTAAATTCACCAGACCGATCAAAGATACGCACTAGGTCACTCCGAATTGCACGCTCCCAAATAATCTTTTTGAGTTGCGTTGATTTACCTGATCCCAGGTCACCACTCAAAAACAGATTATAGTAAGTTCGCTGCTTATCGACTAAAAACTGATCCCAATAGACGGTTCCGCCAGTCTGTGTGTAGCCAAAATAAGACCCAAACGGGTCATTCAAAGAGGTTTGATTATGCGCAAAACTCAAGCCTAACACTTCACCGCTCAACGGAATTCCTTCGCGCGCATTCTTCAAGTACCGCTGTTCGCCAGCAGGTAGAAACATTGCCTGGTACTCTTCCATACCTTCACCGAGGAAGACTGAGGCCTTGAAGCTCATTTTGCGAATCTGCTTCACGACTTCGTTTACTTTACGTTCCAATTGATCACGAGTTGCTGCATAACAATACACTCGAATGTAGGTCTGCCTGATGACCTCACCGTCTTTACGTAGTGCTAAGCTCAATGATCGCAGCGGATCAATTTCATTTTGAATCTCATCAGAATCGGCAATATTCTTCGCATGATCTAATTGCACGGTCAGTTCCGTAATAGCCTCCGCAATGTTGTCAACGAAGTCCGCCTTGGTATTGTTGACCGTATCCACCGTTGTTGTCACGCCGGGGATCTCAGTAATACCTGTGAGCCAAAAGTCGCTGAACTCCTCCGGAATATCAAAAATATGGATCGTCGTCATATAGTGATCACCCATATTCAGATAAAGTTCGTTGCGCGTATCAATACCGCCTGCAGGCTGTGTTTTGAAAACAAAGTGCTGATCTAAATCAAGCTTCTTCAGTTTCACTAACACTCACCTCCGGATTATTCATCATCTGTAACATCTTCTCCTTTTCAGCAAGTCCAGCACGCTCAAAGGTATAAAGCGTTGATGCATGCCTAGCTAATTCGAGGTTTCTTTCTAGCTCCGGCACACTGTCGCCAAAGAACCAGATCCAACTGCTTAGCTTGCGGTAGGTTTTCTCTAACTGCTTAAGAACAGCTAGATCGTGTTGCAACAGCTCAAGATAAATGGGATTACGAGTCTGCTCAATTTTCCGCCGGAAATAAGTCTGTTGCCGTTGGTTGGTCTCTGGAAAATTCATGTATAGTTCCTTGATCGAACCAAGGTATTGTTGATGTAACCCCCAAAGTTCACTCTCAATTTGATCAGCGTCTTGAACGGACAGTTCAAACAAGTCAAAGCTTTTGGGCTTGAATACGTCCGCATAAAACACGAGACCATTGTGAGCCAGCTTAATGTAACCAGAATTAGTGATACCAACCACTGGATAAATACGACCAACACCATCCTTGCGTTCCTTTTTCTTGGCTGCCTCTTTTTGGCGTTTACGTGCTTCAACAGCGTCAAACTTTGTTGCCACGATGCTCACCTCGCTTGAATAATAGTTGTCTAATTGGATCGTCAATCGCATGGTAAATGACCCGCTTGCGCAGTAACAACTGTTTCATAACCTGCAAGTTGTTCTTTTGTGGTACACCGGATTGGATTCGTAACGCTGCAGTTAGCACAAACATTAAAATCAACCCAAACAACGCGACAGCCATGGGTGTTGTCACTATTAACACAACAAAGGTGACCCCGGAAACAGCACCTGCAATGAAGACATCGCGTATGGTCAGGAGTTTGTTGTATTGTCCTTTGACAATGAGACGGCGCGAATAAATCACCTTATGAGCCATTTAAGTCACCTCCTAAAGGTTGGCTGTTCATTATGATTTTGATATGAGTTCTTTGCACTTTGGATTACTTGGCGTGTATTGCTTGGAATGGCAGCACCGCGATTATAGGAACGCTGTGCCAACCGAACGGTTTGCGAATGCTTGGCAAGTGCCGGAACGACTCTGCCGCCCCACATTTGACCTAGCGTCCGTGTCTCAGCCGGAATCTGCTGTGGCGCTGAGCCAGTATCAACGGCTTGCGTTCCAGATTCTACTTGCGTACCACTATCTGGACTAGTATTCCCTATTGATGCTCGGTTTCCCGCCTGACTACCAACGTTGCTGGTCGCTGATTGGCCCCGGGTGTTAGTCCCAGTCGCAAAGTTTGATCCTTTTGGAGCCAGTTGCCCCATCGTACGTTGTGCTGTTTTAGGTTTTGAAAGTTCGCCTTGATCTCCTTGCATTGGTTCACTACCACTCAACGAAGCCATATCTGGCCCATCTGCTGCCGGCATCTCACTTGCCGGTTCAGTGCTACTGAGCGAAGCCATATCTGGCCCCGTGGTTGCTGGTGCCTCACTGGCTGCCTCTTTACCGCTCAACGAAGCCATATCTGGACCGGCAACGCTCGATGAAGTTGGATTAGCGTCTGTGCCACTTTGTTTGCCAAGCGCTGGATCTGTTGTCGCTGGTGTTTCCAGATCAGGTGTGGCTGCGTTTTGTTTGGCTGCTTCTGCACCAATGCCATCAATGGATGGTTTACTACCGCTAGAACGATTACTCTTATTGCTCCTAAAAGTATTTGCAAAACCAGCACCATATCCTGCCGCACGAGCAGCGCCATGCGCCGTTGCGTGTGCCGCATTGCTGACACCCCGTGCCATACCACGACCTAGGCCACCAGCGGCACGAAGACCCATCGCACCACCAACAAGGGTTGCCCCAATACCGCGTGCTCCTCCATCCATGCCAAACAGACTTGTCACAATATTTGATCCGTTAATCAAAAACATAGCACCAGCTATAATTCCGAAACACTGAGCCACTGGGCTTTGTTGATTTGATGGATTCGCAAGGGCACTTGTCCAGAAGGTGAATAGTTGTAACATGACCGAGGTTAAAAACAACACGATAAAGGTATCGCGCAGCTTTTGTATCAAGGCTAAATTACGTTTGCCTGAATCAATATCAGACAAGGCCATTCCTTGCGCCAGCATGGTAATAAAACCGATTTCTATAATGGATACGAAAACTTTGATAATGACCAAGATGATCGCAATGGTAAACGCAAATAACTCGAAAAACGTCAGATACGGATGAAAAGAGTAACGGTAGTAAGCAATATCGTGGAAGAATGCCTTCATATCGCGTAATTGATACTTACCGTCACCGCCCATTGTCAGCTGATGCGACATGATTTCATTCCCAGTCGCATTTAGTTTGGAACCAGCATGATTCAATAGCGTATTCCCAGTATCCAGTGTTTCATTAATATCTAGGTTATTGACGTCGTCAATCGTTTTAATGCTCGTGCTTGGATTGGGTGATAGGGATTTCCAACCATCATTGTTGACCCGCATTAAATCAGTCATATTGTTGGAGACGATTGAGACCTCCGGACGAGCTTTTTGTAGTGATGTTCCGACGCCAGCAACGACCAATCCAGACAGGGTTGACGTCAAGGTACCAAGGCCAATGAAGATAAACAACGCCACCATGAGATTATTGATCTTCTGGTGAAAGTCAGTCTTGGTACGATGAATCATCATGAAACCGACCCAGGCAATCCCAAGCGTACAAAGAACCCAAAAGATGGGTTGATACGCGGCAACAAAGCCACTGATATCCTTTGAGTTCCAAAAGTCGATGAGTTTAAACGCTTGACTGTACATACTGGTCAAACCATCAGCCAAATTCGCTAACATGCGAATAATTTGCCAGCCAATCCAGCGTAGGCCATCGTTGATCCATGTTGCTTTGTGCAACACTGGCTGAAACTTTTCCAAATATTCAATGGTACTCAAGCATTGTCACCTTCTTTCTTCTTGAATGCGTCTAACTTTTGATAGGCAAAATCCAGTTGCGCAGCAAAGCTCTTCATGGCTCGCCGTGCATTTAGCCAATGAGTCATCGCTTCAACGGAATCCAGCGACTGATATTCAGCGTAGTCATCTTGTGTGAGCAGCTCCTGAACGCCCTTTTCAATCATTTGAAGTTGCGATTTACTAAACAAAGTCGATAGCGGCGTCGCTTGTTGATCAATCTCTGTAGTGATTTGTTTCTTAGGGTCTTTAGGTTCCGGTTCCTCTGAGCGGTTAATATTGTCCTGATCTGATTTTGAATCCTCTGTCGATTTTTTTAAGTCCAATGCTGGTGTGTTTTCTGTATTTTGATCTGAATTTTCGTCAGTTGCTGCTTGTTCAGACGCATTTTGCTCTACCTGCGGCTCATCGTTTTCGGTATTGAGTGAATGACCATTCACTTTAACTGTGATTTCAGGATCATCATTTTCATTCTGCGGTTCAATCGTTGTCACGGTAATATCCAGCAACATTTTTTTGAGATCAATGTCGTTATGCGCTGGCTTCTTGTCGCCATACAACTCGGCAAAGGTTGCCTGGTGATTAAACCGCGTCAGATATTCAAACGAGAATGGTAACTCCGTGCCCTCATCCGGATTAGCATGAATCGGCCAAGCTGTGATCGAGCGATTGTTGAGATCAGATCGTTGCTTACTACGAATGAGCACCACTTCGCCTTTTCTGAGTCGAAGCAACTCATCAGGCATCATGAGTCTTCTAGTTTCTTGCGACTCGCCAAACGACTTGTCCGTGTCCATTGGTGCCCCGTGACGCGATGGTGCAATCACTGTTGTTTGCCCAATTTGCTTGGAGAAGTATTCTGCATCATCGTAGTTATCAGCCAAAATGTCATACTTGTTGCCACAGGCACCCATGATTTCGGCAGCGCCTTCCTTGCCATAATTGGCCTCCAACTGTGCAATCGACTGCAAAATCAGGTAGTAGATCAAACCGCGTCCGCGACCAACATTGAGGTAATGTGGTAATCCTTCAATACGTGGTAAGTTACCCAGCTCTTCATACAGGTTAATCACCCGTCGGTTGAGCTTAGAATCCGCCGCGAGCGTTGCCATTTTAGCCAGCACATAACCTACCTGCGATAGAAAGGTCGCCACTAGTGAGTAGTTCGAGTTGTCGTAATCTGGATAGATAATAAAGAAAGCCACTGGTTTGTCACCAGTGGCTAAATCGGCAATGTTAAAGTCATTTGTGGCCGTTAAGCGGCCAATGTTACTAAAGGCGTAGTTCTTAATGCCTGCCATTGTGCCAGTAAAGATACCGCTACGGGTAATGCCTTGAGAAAACTGAATCGTGCCATACTGCAATTTGGCTGGATCACCAGAGGGCAACTTGGAGAAGAACTTGTCCAGTTTGGTCATGCGATTCTCGTCCGGATTCGCCCCCAATTCGCTTAACATGGTTGTAACAGTGTACATCGTGATTTTCTCAGGTGTGTGTTGATCAAAGCAGACCTTACATACCGCTAGAATCAAGGCGTTTAGCAGCGAAATAGACGACTGCTCCCACATCGGTTCCTTTGCATTCGGATTGTGGAAAATACTGTAAGAAAAGGTATTGCACAACATCTGCGCATTATCAAAGTCTCCAGCAGCGTACGCTTGTTTCACTAGCTCAAGCGGGTTATAAGCAATCGAGTACGTCGGATCAACTAGGTTTAAAGCCGCAACTCGATAACCACGTGCCTCAAATTCTGCTTTGGTGCTACGAAGCATTTCACCTTTAACATCGGTGATAATGACAGAATCATGGACTGACGCCCGCATAATGAAATCCAGCACTGGCAGAGAGAACAGCGTGGTCTTCCCACCACCTGGCCCAGCCACAGCAACTGTGTTGGTGCCACTGGTGTCTACTAGATCAACGCCATGGTGCTGGTCGGCTCCGCGATACTGCTGCGAAACTGTCTTCAATTCATATTTGTCCATTTGATCCTTTTTAATATGAAGCTGAGGTACCCCTGACTTACCCACATATGGATAATCATTTAATGGAATGGCGATACTTGCGGCCGCCACCTCAGCTATCCGTGCAAAGCGTCCGGTGCCTTTTTGTCCAGTATTAATGGACTGAAAGGCTTTGCGCCAACGATAGGTGCGTACGAGTACATAAATGACCAGTGCAACTAGGCCAACCAAGTACAACAGTGCTAACAGCAGATAGGTGAAATCAGGCCATAAAAAGTTAGCCGGATGTAGCACAGTTGAGACAATTGTTTGTAAACTAGGTGCCTGTTTCATCAGTTTTAAGAACATTGACGGAATATGTGTCAACCAATTAAGAATCAGTAGACCACCTATCAACCACAGACCTGCAATCGCGATTAGAAATCGTTTGTTGCCAAGTGCTTCACGCCACTGCCTTTTTTCGTGGTTCATGCTGACCTCCTTTCTGCTACGACCTGTTATTCATGACGACTCGCCATCCATTCCACTAATCGCCAATACACCCTTCTAAGTCTTTGATAAGCGATTTTGAGCACATAGAGTGCTAATGCCACGATGATCGTTATGACAATTAACATCAGTGGATGCTCTTTAATCCCATATATGTCTTGTTCGATGATATGCGCGTAGACTGCCAAAACAAGCAGTCCAATCATGATTCCCCATTGAGGAAATATGACGCGCAAGCTTTGTACAAAAAAGACCGCACATACTAGCGCAGCTGCCGTAAGAACAAATTGATATAACTGGGATTGCGTCAACAAGGCAGCGGGCAGCGCATGATACAGTAATACCAGTGCCAACAGGCTTACAATTAGCCCGAGCGCACGCTCACTATGTTGCCGCAACGTGGTTGGCTTCATTTGATCGGCTGAAACACACGTCTCATAGATAATCGTTGCTGTTTTACACCACTCTCCTGCAACCGATATGCCAATCACCTGATAACCGGCCGCGATCAGGTATCGGGTGGTTTCATTAACACGATCATCGAGGCCATCGCTGGTAAAACTGGAAATTGTTTTTATCGCTCGCATTTTTCCTCCTAGTTGAAGCCTCCTGGTAATACATTGCTGTAGTTCGATGACTCTGTGGGTGTGTCGTGTGTCGCTTTAGGTGGATTGTTCAGCTGATCATCAACTGCCGGTACGGCTTCTTTAACGATTTTGACGAAACTGGCGGCAATAATGAAGTATCTGGTCGTTGATTGCCCTGGTGCCTCACTGAACACACTGGCGTCAAAGCGACCAGTGATCAAAACACGATCACCCAGCTTAACGTTCTTAACGAAATCTGCGGCAGTTTCGTTATAAAGTTTAACGGGAACATTGACCTTCTTAGTACGATCTTGATGATCTCGAATACATTCCAAATAGGTAGAAGCGGTTAGAAAATCCTGATTTTGGCGGTGTTTCACATCGGTTATGACGGTTCCTGATAATTGAACACTATTGATGTCTTCCATGATGTCCTCCTATTCCACTGTGACCACAATGGTCTGTTCAGCCTGTTGTCCGTTCTGATCAGTTGCTGTGTAAGTCAGCGTATAACGACCTGCCTTTTGCGTATTAACCTCACCCACATAGGAAATTGTTACTGGGCCGTTAGTTGACGTTGCACTCACACCGGTCATGGGATCAAAATGATCCCCCTGTTTAATGGTCTGATCTTGTAACCCTTTGAAAACTGGCTTTTCAGCAACCACATTAATGACACGATCCTTGGTAGTTACATGACCCCACTTGTCAACGTACGAGTACGTAACCGACTTTTGTCCTAGTGTTTTTGTATCACATGCTGTCACCGTAAAATCACTAGGAGTCGCACTATATGGATCACTAACGGAGACTCCTTTGCGCAAATCTGGCGTTGATCCTTGTTGAACCGTCAGTGCATCAAGTCCTGAGAAACTGGCATCTTTGGCATAAACCGTAATGTTAATCGTCTTGGTTGTTTGTCCACCATCATGATCTGATACGCTATAAGTCAGTTGAGACGTTCCTAGCTTAGTTGTATCAACATTGCCTGTAACCTTAATTCCCTTCGTTAAATCACCATCTTGCACATCACTTGCCGTAACATTTGTCAGGGGATCAAATGAAGTTCCCACTTCGATTGTTTGATCGTCTGCACTGATAACTGGCAAATCATTGGCTACCGTGATCACGCGCTTCGCACTGGTCGTTTGACCGGCACTGTCGGTTACCGAATAGGTCAGGGTGTACGTCCCCTCTTTGCTTAGATCAACATTGCCCGTCACCTTAATGGCCTTAGTAAGATCGCCATCCTCTTTATCCGAAGCCGTCACGCCATTGAGCTTATCAAAAGTACCGCTATGCGACAGCGAAACTGTTTGATCCTCCGGAACATTTAAAACAGGGGCCGTATTTTGATCCGGTTGAACAGGATTAACTGGATTTACGGGATTTACGGGATTTACGGGATTAACCGGGTCAACTGGGTTAACAGGATTATCTGGGTTGTCCGGGTTAACTGGTGTAATTGGATTGACAGGTTTGTCTGGGTCAACCGGCTCTACGGGATTAACTGGTGTCGGCGTTTTGCCACCATCGTTAGTTTTACCTTGATCAGTTTGTGACGTGTCTGTTGTGTCATTGGTCAGCGGCTTTACGCTAGCCGTATCATCGCTATTGTCATTTAAAGCCTTTGGTGGCTCAACGACCGCTGTAGCCGCTGCCAGTGATGCTTTGGCTGCTGGCGTATCTAAGGCTTTCGCAATAGTCGCAATTGGATCACTATCCAAGATATTGTTGGTTGCCGATTTGAAAGCATGATCTTCATTTGAAGTTGAGGTACTACTCTCTCCTAGGGCCTGGTCAATAATATCGTTGACTGTATTCTTGCCCTTCTCCTTCTTAGCTTGGCTACCTTTGGATGCTTTAGGCTTCTGCATCTTTTTCTGGTAAGACGAGGTGTGAGTGGCCTGTTGATCACTATGTGCTTGTGTGGCAGCCCAAAGGCCACCAGCTCCTAGTAGCGCAACGGCTGTTGTTGTGATGATGATATGACGTTTCTTATTATTCGTTTGTTGATTCTTCATAGGGACTCTTCCCTCCTAATGATTTTCTGAGTGCTAACCAGTTGTGCTGATCTTTGAGTGCTTGTTTCCGATCTGTTTCAGAGAGTTTTGGATTATTTGCGTCCGCTTTAGCCTTCTCATAGGCAGCCTGATAGGTCTTACCAACTTCAAGCACTTTGTCGGCATCTTTATTGTTCATGGATTTCGCAAGTGTCGCCGCTTGATCCAACTTTCCCTCATGAATCAACGCGAGAAAGATCAGCTGTTGCAGTTGTGGACTCTTTATTTCTGAATTGATGGTTAAAGCATTCTCTGGTTGATTCTGGTAAATATAACTGATAGCTAGTTTTACCTTTCTAACTGCCGTTAGATCCGCATCTTGGCTTACCGAAATGACCGTTGAAAACTTCTTCTGCATATAAGCCAAATCGAAGCGTCCATTATTTGATGGGTACTTTTGGACAAACGCAGCTAGCGATTTTTCATCATTGTCCTTGACTAACCTGGCTTCAATATCGCGATGCTTACTGGGATAAAGCTTTGCAGCTTGAACGTAAGAAGCATTCTGAATAAGCGTTTGATAACTCGGCACAGGCTTTGGCCTCATCAAAAAGAGCATAAAAATAGCAACGACTAGAATCGTTGCTGCTGCTAGCACAAAGCGCTTTATGATTTGTGCAGATACCCCTATTTGGGGCCGCTCTAAATGTGGAAGCCGCCACATTGGCTCCTTCCTTACCCGCCGCCTTAACGATCCTTTCCTTGATTCTTGTGGCTTTTGCTTTGCAGCAGCTGGCGCTGAGCTTTCCGCTTTACGTACTGCTTCTTCCTCTTTGGAGACAATTGGTTTGAGATGATGAGCCTTTTCTTGACGAGCAACTACTGGCAAGGTTTCTTGGACTGCTTTTGGCTGTTCCTCAATCGTTAGTTCCTGTCTAACTCGGTCGGAAAATGCTTTAAATGCTTCAGGCGATTGATCACTCAAGACGGTTTGGTAGGCATGATCTAGAATCAAGAGAAGGTTATGCAGCCAGCCTTGTCCTGTGCCAATTGGAAGATTATCTTCATACTCAATGCCGTCCTGACCAATAATTTTGAAGTTCACATCTTCCTTGAAGTGATGTTGAATCGCATAATCGTCAGCCGCACTAATCATCTTTTCGGCTTCGGATAAAGACAGTTGTCTCTTTTTCTTTAGAAATTGACGCAACTTTCTTGAACATTCAAATTTAGCGTACACGGCCTTCTCCTTTCGTTTAGAGTGAGGCTTATTCAGACCGAATTAACCTGCCAAGCCTTGTAACCAAGCAACTGCGGCAGAAGCGAAAATAACTACAATCAGCCCAATAGCAACATTGGTCATACCATCACGCGCCTCGCGGATTTTCTGTTGATCCTTGGTCATGTGAGCAATACCCATTAAGCCAAACTTGACTGCCGCATAGCCGCCGGCAATGGCAATAATAAAACCTAAAATAGCGCTCAATAAGGCGATGACTTTTCCTTGCATATTAATGTCCTTCTTTCATATTGAGATTCTTGAGTGCCTGTAGAATCAGTTTCCGATGACTCTCAATCTCATCAGTCATTCTTTGGTAAAGCCAGTCTTCATATGCGAGATTTTGTTGTTTCAAAATTTCCGTTAGCATTTGTTTCTGATTGTTCATTTGTGCCTTACTAATTGCCATAACGACACCTCCTTATTTTTAATGCGACTCAACAAATCGCTGAAAACCGTTTTGCGGGCGAACATAAGCCACGATCACGCGATCTTTACTTGGTAACACCCGCACAATCTCACCAATACAAGTTGTATCAGGCAGAATAGGCCACCCCGTTTCGATACTTAATACGGCATGCCGTAGTTTCAGCATCAAGGCTTTCTCCTTTGGGGGTGGGAATCTGATTTCAAGAAGACCATTGTGCCGCTTAGCTTCCTTGATGTCTTTTGTTTGAAGAACCAAATTGAACATATGATCACCTCTTATATCAAGTTTTTGGGGACGGACTTAATACGCTCTCCGCTAATCACCAGACTGCCGTCTTTTTTTAATTCAGCTGACACCACCTTTAGAACTAAAACGTTTTTCAGCTGGTTAGGCGGCTTAATATTGCCAATCACCACCGTCATACCAGGCTTAATTGGATAATCAGCATGATCCTTAACCCATGAAGCTCGGATTCGATAAGAAAGAGCATCATGATCTTTCGAAATCAACTTCAAATTGCGATCATGTAACCAAATACCTACAGGTTCAGCCATGTTCAGTCTCCTTTCTTTAGCGCAAAAAACACCTGCAATTAGCGGGCATTTGGCGTTCATTATTTTGGCGTTAGCCAAGGCCGCTTCGTGGAATCGAACCACGTTTCCCAGTAGCGGTTGTTGTCTTCCAGTAGTGCATCATTAGATTGCACAACAGAGCAAATCTTTGGTAAAATGGAGGTACGTTAATACCTAAGAAAAGCGCGCCCTAGAGCGCGCTTTTTGCTTGTTGACGATGTTTTTCAAGAGCTTCCTGCCGTTCCTCTTCACGAGAACACAACCCGCTAACCCGAATAGCTGCAAGCTCACACAAAAAGATAAAGCCTAGTAATATCCAGAAACTGCATTTGAGAATCAGCCACAACATCTTAATCTCTCCTCACTTTTCAGTTTTTGAATTGTAGGACGGTAAAAACCCTGAATCATAAAGTCTTTTCTCAGTAGCAATCAACCGGCGCACCAATGTTGAGGGTCGTTCCTTAGTAACCTGACAAAGTGCTTTAAGCCGCTGCTTCTCTTCTGGCGTTAAGGTGATTTGGTAACGTTGATTATTTTTGTTGACGGTCATTTGTCCTCCATTCAAAAAGTGCCATCACTTTTCTTGTGTGAACCAAGAAAGTGATGGCACTTTTTTGCTGTTAATTAGTGCATTTTATAGTCGAGCAAAAGGCTTATCAGTAGCAACAAGCTACAAATAAATGATGCAGCTTGCAGTGAAATTGAATCCTTCATAATCAGCATTCCCACAATGATCAGAATAATTTGGATCACCGCAACAATGATCATAAAAGTTCGATTGTACCGCCCCAATCGCGTGGTGACTTTCTGCTTACGGGTTAACCAAATGATGATCAATACTAAAACAATCGTTAGTAAATTCCAAACTGTTGTAAGCATTGTGCACGCCTCCTTTTGATCATATTAAAGCCATTTGTGCCTTTACAGCAACGAAAAAGTCCCGACTGAGTTAGGTAACAGTCAGGACTCTGTGGAGATGGTAAACGTTTGACACAGCGCGTGACCTGTTTTCCGCCAGGTCTCTGGTGTCCGTTTATAGCGCCGGTTTCTTAAGAAGGATGGTTCTAGTTGTTCAACGCTTTGCTGATCGGCGCTTGCGCAGTTTTAAAATAGCAAATTTTTTTGCGACTGCCAAGAATTTTGCTCTATTTTGAATAGTTTTTTTCGTCAAAAAAAGATTCTGCGTTGCTGGCTGTAATCGCGCCCGCCTTTATGCCTACATCAACAACAAAAACCTCGGCTAGTCTTGGGAACCAGTCGAGGCATGGAGTAAAGAATGAAAAAAGATTTGACACAGCGCGTGACCTGTTTTCCGCCAGGTCTCTGGTGTTCGTCTACGGCGCCGGTTTATTAGGAATGGATCGTAATCGTTAGTCATTTATCATTTAGTTTCCGGCACTTGCGCACCTTCAAAATAGCACAAAAACCGCTCCCTTTCCAAAGCTATTACTAAAAAATAAGATTCGCCTCTTTCCAAAATCAAACGCAATGTTGCCGGTAGGAATTGAACCCACGCAAGCCACCAGGGGCAACAGAACCCCCACCCGAAAGTGGAGGAGAAACCATTATGCTTGACGCTTCTTATAAATCTTGAAACCTGCAAACCCTGAAACAAGTGCTACTAAAGCAACACCCAAAGCAGCGAGTACGTTATCATGCGCATCACCGGTTTGTGGCATCTTTGCCTGATAAGCAACTGGCTTCGGTGCGGGAGTGCTTGGTGTAACAGGCGTTACTGGTGTTTCCGGCGTCTTTGGCGTTGTAACATGGACGGTTTGATCCTTGTCATTCAAATCTGCATGAGAAGCAATCTTCTTGTTACCCAAATACAGATCTTCAAAGACAACCACATCGTGACCACCGAGTTCGGAACCATCAAAAGCAAAATGAACCGTAACGTCTTGGACACTGGCCTTGGCAACAAAAGTTGTTTCGGCTGTGACAGGCTTACCATTAACGATCAGGGCCTTTCCGGTTGCCTTATCGTACAGTTGCCCCTTAACGGTGTAAGTCTTACCTACAATCAAACCTGTCGCGTGAACGACATCATCAATTGTCATTTGCTTATTAGCATCGACTGATTTTTGACCGTTGCTGGTTGCGGTTGTGTGAACCGTGACATCTTCGGCGTTCACAGCCGTGTAAGAAAAGGCCTGACCGTCATTATCTAACGTAATGCCGTCTTTCTGGAAGCTACCAGTATAGCCGGCCAACGTCTTGGTTTCTTTAAGCGAGTACGTCCGGTTAGCGACAATGTTAAATTGTGCATTGCCATCCTTATCCGTAACAGCCGTTTGCTTGTTACCGAGATTGTCCGTTAAAGTGAATTCAACACCAGCTAAGGCTTTGCCATTCTGGTCAACCTTATGAATCTTAACAATCCCTTTTTCAAGCGTGTTCTTGGCGGTGTATTCGAAGGTTTGACCATCCTTCGTCAAGGTAATGCCGGTCTGCTTAAAGCTACCTTGATACCCTGCTGGGGTCTTAGTTTCTTCAAGTGTGTAGGTGCGATTGGCAAGAATCTGGAATTGTGCAATCCCGTTTTTGTCAGTAACAGCGGTCAATTTGCCACCCAGGTTATCTGTCAAAGTAAATTCGGCACCAGCTAAAGCTTTGCCATCCTGATCAACTTTGTGGACTTTAACTGTGCCTTTGTTGATCTGGTTTTTAACCGTATATTCGAAGGTTTGACCATCCTGCTTGAGGGTAATCCCATCTTGCTTGAAGCTACCTTGATACCCCGCTGGGGTCTTGGTTTCTTCAAGGGAATACGTGCGAGCACCGAAGATTGAGAACTGAGCGTTCCCGGTCTGATCAGTTGTCACAGACTGTTTATTACCCAAATCATCAGTCAAAGTAAACTCAGCACCAGCAAGTGCTTTACCGTCCTGATCAACTTTATGGACTTTGATCAGGCCAGCGGCACGTGTCCACTTAGCCTTATTACCCGCTAATAGGGGCTTGACCACACCTGTGACCAGTGAAATACTGTCCTGATACTTTTGTGCAGCGTCATTGTAAACGACGGGCACAATGGCCTTGATGTTCCCGTTAATGTCAAACGTCAGATCTCCGGTCGGGGTACTGTCTGGAATCAACAGTGAGAATGCCTGACCAATGGTGACGGTGTTGTTGGCAATCGCATTACCATTGGCATCAACGACTTTCATACCAGCAACCTGATTCTTGAAGTTCAAGGTTGCGGTACCAGCCTGATTGCTTTGGACGGTGTAAGTGAACTTGTGATAGCCTTGCACGTCAGTCGCCCCTTGTGCTGCTAGGGTCATCGTCGTGTTGGCAGTATCGCTATTGTTCATCACATTGTTGTAAACCTTGGTTGCGGCTGCTTTAACCCGGTTAACGGCGGCTTCACCATAGGGTGCATAAATACCACCGGCGAAATCACCTGGCTGTGACGCTTGCCAAACAATCTGATTCCAGTTAAAGTTACCAGCTAAAATCCAAGAAACCGTCTGTGTTGCATACCAGGCTTCTTGATCAGTCAAACCGGAAATCCCCCAGTACCCTTGATCAGATGCCGGGTGATTATTAAAACCATATTTAAACAAACGGTACTGGGCATCTGAACCAATTGACCCTTTGTTTCCGGTTTGGCCAATCGGGGTTGGCCGTTCAGATTCCAAACAATAGGCATAATTACCAAGCGAATCCTTAAAGGAATCAGAAATCATATAGTTCAAGCTACCATTAGCTTGCCGAACCATCATGTAGCCCGCCCCATCGGTATTTGCGGCGAATGCGCCTTGACTGAATGTCATGGACGCAGGCACATCGGTATCCGCCGCCGCAGACACATGGTTGAGTTGACCGCCAACAAGTCCCAGCGCGACTGCACCAGTAAACAAGGCGGCCTTTAGCCATTTATGTTGCATGTTCTCTCCTTCTTTCTATTAGTTATGATTCAAATCTTTGTTCTGCTTCGATACCAGTTCACATCAGCACCACCTCCCAAAAGGCACAAAAAAACAGCCAATCTAGTCGATTGACTGTCATAGAGCTATTTAATTTTAATGAAGCCTTACCGGACTGCCACTGCCATGCCAGTTACATTAAAGGCATTCTCAAAAGTGCCAGCATTGATCCACCGGGCACCAAAGACGGGATCAACGACATGATAAGCGCCATCTTTGAAGCCATCGACATTGACAACATGACCGTTCCAAACCGCGCGACCCCAGGACATTTGTTTAAACTCTGGTGTCTCATAATCGTAGGTAATCCAAGCAACTACCGAATTACCATTGGTAATCTCGCGTTTGATGCCAGCGGTTCCCTGACCACTAATATTAACCGCTTTAGAGCCATATTTAGCCGCCCATTGAACAACTGGTGCTGCCATCATGCCTTGATAAGTACCGTCAACATTGTGGCGCCATTCACCTGAGTAGCCGTCATAAGGATTATTGTCAGCCGATAGTGGCATGGTCTGAACGAATTGACTCAGATTCTGCTTGGTATAGCCCTTGTACAGCAAGCCTTCAAGAAGTGATGAGCCTTCACACAACATCGTATTGCCTTGACTAACAAATGGAACCCCTAGCACCTTCTGGGTCACGACCGGTTCTGACGGTGTTGAAGGTGTCGATGGCTTTGATGAGCTTGAGCTTGATTCCTGACTGCTTGACGACGATGAAGGCGTCACTGCACTAGAGCTCGCGCTGCTTGATGAATTGGCATTCGTTGATCCTGATTCCTTGCTGCTGGAAGAAGTTGAAGAAGTACCCGAGTTCGTAGCTTGTGATGACGTTGAAGCAACTGAACTGGCTTGCTCAGACGGTGTGGTCGTTGAACTTTGTTCATTCGTCGCAGAACTAGCCGTCTGACCCGCCGCCTGCGTGACCTTTGAACCAGAAACGGTTGTCCCTACTGACTTAGCAGGATCAACCTTGTCCTGTTGCTGAATGGTTGATTTCCCGGTCACTGTCCCATCAGGTGCCGTCATGGTGGCAGTAGCTGTCCCCGCTTGCGACCAGTCCAAGGTCAATGTTGCGCCCGTCATGATGAAGCTTGGATTAGCAACACCATTTAGCTGGGCTAACTTGGCAACCGTGATGTTGGTTCGTTGTGAGATCGCCCATAACGTATCACCCCACTGGATGGTATAAACTTTCTGACCCTTAGTAATTTGAATCTCAGCCGGTTTTCTAGCCGTCCAGGTCGCAGCTTGCACGGGACTAGCAGCTAGCACTAAACCACTTAAAACAGTTGCTGCAACGGTACTCATACTCACAAGTTTGGTCATTTTCATTTTAAATGTCCCCTTTTGATTTGATTTGAACACTGCCATAGAAAGTATATTTGATGCTTACTGTTAGTGATCACGCCCCCTTACGTACCGCCGCCAGCCATACCAACAAAGTGCAATAACAGCAATTAGAATGACAAAATGAATCGGCATCAGATTCACGATTCGGCCACCTATTCGCCAGGCAAAACCACGATATAGATAATTGACAAACGTATGTAGTAACCCTGTCTCATGAACGGGTCGCCATCGACTGACCAAAGTTGCAACTTGTATCACGCTCTCAGCTCCTTTATGACAACAAAAAAAGCAGTCATCGGTAAACACATGACTGCTTTCATTGATTCGCTATTAAGAAATAGCGACCGCAAATTTCATGTAACTATAGGCCGCATTGAAGGCGCCTTTGCTGATCCAGTAAGTCCCGTTTTCAGGATCAACAATATGCATACCTACCGAATTATAACCATCAACGGTGACAACATGCGCATTATCAATCCCATTACCCCAGTCATAATGATGCCATTGTGGCCCCTGATAATTGAGCGTGACCCACGTAACGACTGGATTACCTGCAGCGATTTGACTGATGATACCGTCGAGACTGCTGCCGCTGATATTTGATGCACTACCAAAGCCCGCAACCCATGGCGTAAAAGCACTTGGGAAGATGGATTGATATACGCCGTCAACAACGGCATACGGGGTGCCACCAAAGCCCTGATAAGGATTGCCATTTGATGCGATTGGCATTGTTCTGAGGAAACTAGCTAAGCTCATACCACTGGCATGACCTTTATAATGTAAAGCCTCTAAAGCACTCGCTGCCTCACAACCTTCTGGGGCACCAGCGGCTTCCTGGCTAATAAAGGAAACACCCAGCACTTTGCTGGTACTTGGTTGTGGATTACTACTGCCGCTTTGTGTTTCAGTTGTACTGCCTGCCGATGTTTGTTCACCAGTTGCTGGCTCGCTAGGAGCTGTCTCAACACCGGAAGGCTTGTCATTAATTATGTTCCCAAACTGGTCACGAGTTGGGACCTCATTGCCATTTTTATCATAGATCTTAGAGTTTCCTGATAAAGCACGATCCTCAACTAACTTGCGGTTGACCTCATCTATTTTTGACAAGTATTTGTCCCTAAATGCTTTGACATTGATGGCATTGATAGCATCACGAGCGTGATCAATTTTCGTCTGATCGGGATCGCCAGTCGAGGCTGCTTTAACAAGTGCCACTGCTTTGATTTCACGATCAAGCAATGTTGCCTTATCTTTGATTGTAGCCGCAAATTTAGCTTTATGTGCTTGTAGATAAGTAAAATCATTGTTGAATGCTTGAATCTTGAAACTCTCGTCTTTCAACACCTGATCCTTATCAAGCTCAACATTCAAGGTGTCTTGGACTGAGAAGATTTTCTTGGCTGCTTGCAGCTGTTGTTGATCGATTTTGAAAGTCTTCTGTTGTGCTTTCGATAAGTCGCCCCGAAACTTATACACTTTATTCTTTTGCATATTAGCTTTAGTCAATGCCGCTTCGCTGAGCTGCTTAGCTGGCATCTCATACTTGCTGTCTGCGTAAAGGCTTTTAACCTGCTTGGTCAAGTACGTCAATTGCGGTTGTTTCACTGTTTTGGGCGTTGATGCTTTAGCCTGATTGCCACATCCGGCTAAAAGTAACCCTGACACTAAAATGATTCCACCCGTTTTTACCATCATTTTCATTTGGTAAATCCTCCTGATTGATCAGATTCTTATGCGCGCCGCTTATAGCAAATTGCTATCAATGACAAGGACTCTTGGCGCTACTTCCTGTTGTAAGGTTTGCTTTTCTTTTTCAATTAAAGCATCACGAAAGTCTGCTAAGTCATGCGCTTCAAGCGTTATATCGGCTGCACGCGTCAGAGAAACTTCATGAGGATTTAATTCATCAAAAGCGTTGTCAATTTCCCCTTTGTAAATTACAATGGCTTCTTCTGGGCTATTAGCTGAAATCAATGCATAATAATCATGATCTTCAGTTCTAAACTCATAGAATCGCATGATGATTGCCTCCTATTCGCCATTCCTTAACTGGATGTTGTTGGCGATACGCCCATTCCTGCTCTGGTAATTCCGGTTTAAGCTCCTCAGTTTCTCCTGGTCTTAAAGCCGTCATGTAATACCCATGATCAACAAAAGTATAACGCACCCCCTTTTCTAAATGTGGTAGAACTTCACCCAAACCAGTAACAAAAGGCACTTTCGCCTGTTTAAGCACTCAAACTCACCGCTTCCACACTTGTCCCAAACACCCCACGCCGCACAACGATTCGCTGATCGGTCTTACTTTCCGCCAAAACTTCAATCCACTCACGTTATCGCACCGGATTGTGGTCATATAACCGTCGAGCCCGATCATACGTTGCGTAATCGACACTCGTCAGCCGATGCTGTTGCATAAACACAAGTAACTTGTCGATTGCTTTCATCTCTAGATTACCTCATTTCAATTTCTGAATGAACCATGTCCTGGTGCCGTTTTCTTTTTAGCCTGACGGTTTTACTTCGATTGAGCCAGGTCATTAGCAAGTGACGTTCCTGCAGACTCAAGTCACGCATGTGAGCGTGGCGATATTTAAAATAGTCTTCGACCGTCGTGATCTGACCAAGTTTAGTCATGTTGACAAACTCAGTCACAACTTCATGTTGATGTGTTCCTTTTTGATGTTTCATAACAACTGCTCCTCTTAGCTCAACTAACAATATGATGCCTACGCATGAAGCATAGGTGAGGTCTGACCTCATGGTTTCTTAAAAAGCTAATAAACGTTTTTTCGTGAAATTCTCGAGTTTTCTAGGCATGAAACTCGCTAAACCTTAGCGTCTATGACGCTCGATTGACAGCTCTAGGCATATGCTGACGACCTTTCCAGCCATTCACTACCACCCAAACAAGAAACTTGCTGACACTCACCGTCGAGTGATTCACGGTCTGGTTCTAAGCCGCAGCAAAGAACGGTCAAACACATTATGTCTCGCCCGCTTTGATGGAGACACGGACTACTGGTGGCGGCACGGAATACCGAGGCGTTCCTCACCCACTTGATTTCGCGGGCAACCATCTCCCCTTCACATACCGGCTGTGAGGAACACCGTCGAAAAAGGCCGGAGGGAGTTTAAGGCTATTCAGATTTCAAAGAGCTAAAAGTGTGCGTTCACACGCACGCATCATATTGTGAGTTGAGCTTGTGAGATTAGGACAGCTTGTATAAAGCCGCCTGTGGGTGCTTGCGCTTGGCAATCATCGTATGGTCGCTGTTGTAAACACTGCGAATCTTGGGGTAAAGCTGTTCAATTGCCTCAACCGAAGCAAGATCGCGATCGTAAAAGGTACCGTCTGCGTGATTAATGAGCACCCGTTGATCAAACGTTCGGACACAAAATGCGTGTCTAACGACCCCTAAACGTGCTAAAATAGCCATTGTAACAACTCCTTTCTTAGGATCAGCAGCACCAAGAGAAACAAAAAAATAAGGGGCGCGCTGCCTACTGGCAACGCGCCCCTCACTCGTCTTGTTTGGCTGCTATTTTGACGTCTCTTACTTTCGCCTAAGACTTCTCTAAGAGAAGTTCCACAGCGGTCACAAGGTCTGTTAAAATAAACTTGCCGCGCTTAACGCGGTGAAGACGGCAGTTGCTAGGCTAGGTTACGCTAGTTCTAGTAACAGTCACAGTGCGCTTATCCTGGACTTCCAATCCTGGTCAGTGCTGTGATGCTGTCTTATTTTTTTGTGTTCCCCTTGCTACTGTTGATGCTAAATTCAAGATAACACTTGAATTTTTCGATTGCAAGCATTAGCGTGTAGAGGAACAAATTAGGTAAGGCAAACATGTGTTAAATTGAGCAGGAAATCGAACAAACGTTTGCCTATTTTTATTATAGAACCTGGTTCCTTTTTAGACAAGAATTTTTCTAATTCTTGTCTTTCTTTTTGCCTTTTTCTAGGTTAGCTAACTCTTTGTGAACCCTATGATGGCGGCGAATCACTTTACGAACTCGGTTATGTTTTTGTTGTGCAGAATCAAATGGCCCTCGATAATTTTTCTGCCGTTGCCGCTCGGTTCTTTGTCCTTGTTTGACTTGCACAGACGAGGCATATTGATTTGTGAACTCAATCATAAATTGATCTGGTATAACCCGACCATCTTGTAATTGCCGCTGCTTTTGTTTGGTAACATAAAGTACCATCACATCCTGTAGTTGGCCATCTTTACCGCGAACGTGCGCAACTCGCCCTAATGGCCGATCCGGAATGACTAAATCATCAGGGACTAGCCAATAGTATTTGGTCGGTCGAATGCGCTTAGGCGTCATGAAATAGCCTGCCATCAGAGTAACTTTGCCGAGTACCTTGACGTGACGATTACGATGCTGCGTAAGGGCTTCTAACTCAGCCTTTGTTTCCTTTTGTGTATTCTTTAAACGCGCTTTCGTGGCGGCACAACTGTGTTTTTTTGCTTCCTCAGCGCGTTTATTAGCCAGTTGTTGAGCCTCTTCTAGAATATCCTCACGTTCATATGGATCGCTGGTTTGGATCATAAGCAAGTGCAGGCCAGCCCGTTCGGCCTCCGTTAGCTCTTTGAGATTATGTAGCGCTAGTTCTTCTGGAAACGGTTCACGTTTTCGATCAAATTCCTTAGAACTCATTGAGAGAACCTCCGTTAGTGGTTATTAGCGATTTGTTCCAGTATGCCACCAAGGTCTCCTTCATGGCACCAAACAGGTAATTTTCGACGTTGTTAATTTTTTTATTATCGGACCGCAGAACGTTAAAAAAGCGTCGCATGGTCTTGTTGATCATTTCTTGGCACTGCGGATCGTCAAGTACGATTGTCGTTCCTTCATGTTCCCTTTCCACAGCCTTTTTGGCATTTAGAATAATGCCTAGGAACCGGTGCATTTGTTTTGGCGATTGGCACCAAAGTCCTAGTAGTTCAACACCTTCCTTGTTGAGAAAGAGGCCACCTGTTGTTGATTCAGGCAGATAGTTTTTAGCATTTTTTACGAGATCTCGATTTTGCTTTTTAATGATTTCAGGTGAATATCGGTTAGTAGAAAAGTCCAGTTTTTCTGTCTCTTTATTGTCTCTAGGTTCTTTGTCTTGTTCTAGATATTGATTAACTGCATTTTTTGCAGTTCCTTGATTTGATTGAGTTTTTTTAATCGTGTACCGGGCTGCATTTTTTGCAGTTCCTTGATTTGATTGAATTTTTTTAATCGTGTACCGGGCTGCACTTTTTGCAGTTTCGTTGTTAATAGTTGTTTGGGACGACTGTGCGCTGGAATTGCGTATGAAGACATCTGTTGCATCAACATTAAGTTGACCTAGATAAAGTCGATTAGGCATATTCTTTTTAGCTTTGGGGTCAAACCCCATGGCCTTTTGCAGCAATAATCCATGTTGCTCAAGCTCTTTTTTCACTTTGATTACCTTATGTTCGGAACAAGAAAAGATCTCACAAAGTTCTTTATTGGTAAAAACAAAATACACGTTTTGATTAGCATCGACCCAATTGTTTTTAATTGAAAATTCCAAGCGGTCTTTTAAAACGACATAAGCGATTTTGGCAGTGTCTGATAAATGCTTGTACTTTTCGCTATATACAAACGCTTTAGGAAATTGGAAAAAAATGCTGCCATAGATGCTGTCTGCATTATAAAAATTGAATTTAGTCATGATAACCCTCCGAAGGCGTCTAAAGGTAAGCTTAAAGCTAGTGTATGATTTGCAATGAGTTAAGTCAAAAGTTTTTTAATTTGTATCTATGTATCCTTATATCCAAGAATTAATGTATCCTTATATCTAAATATCCAAGCATCTTTATATCTTTGTATATATGGATAAGTCTGCTATTACTGCTATGTAGGCTGTCATAGCCAAAATTATCTATGTAGCCTTATATCCTAATATCCTAGTATCCATATATATAAGTATCTGTGTATCCGTGTATTAAAGGATACATTTGACAAGAGATGCCTCTAGCCCTAAACTGTGTACATGGATACAATTGAAAGGAGAACAACATGGCTGAAATTATAACTTTTGGGAACTTCAAAGGTGGTACAGGGAAGACCACCAACGCAACGTTAACTGGGCTTGCTCTTGCAAGGGCAGGGAAGAGAACTCTGCTTGCTGATTTTGATCCGCAGGCTAATGCAACGGATATTTACTTCAAAACAGCTATTAATGCTGGCGAAACAGAAAAGTCATTCAATGAAACATTGCTAAAAGCGATTGAGAACAAAGATCTTAAGCGAGCAATCCTTAATTTGGGGGACAACATTGATTTTCTACCTTCTAGTGCTGATTTTAGTTTGTTACCACGTATGATGGAGAAACAATTTCCCGACAGTTATTTGGAAAGAGTTACTTACATTAGTAAGTTGCTAAAGCCGCTTGATGAACAATACGATTTCATTTTGATTGACTTACCACCTACAATTTCGCTAATTTCTGATGCGGCGCTCTTCGCTTCAGACTGGGTTCTGATTGTTTTACAAACACAAGAGCACAGCCTACAAGGAGCAGAATCATTTTTGAAATATATTCAAGAACAGGTAATAAATGAATACCAGGCACCTCGACTTCAGTTGCTTGGGATACTCCCAGTCTTACTAAAAAACGGGGCTCCGGTTGATCAAAGCACTTTACAAATTGCCAACGAAGAGTTTGGTACTGACAATATGTTTGGCACGTTAATTAGAAGCATGGAAAGAATAAAGCGGTATTCAATTAATGGAGTAACAAACCATGATCAATATGACAGAAAAATCGTTTCTCTATACGATGATGTTGCAAGCGAAATAATCGAACGGGTGAAGAACAATGGCTAACTTATTAAATAATCCAAACAAGAAAAAGGTGATTCCGCGAACGAAATCACCTGATCCAACTGAACCTGTCAAATTTGATGATATTGCCAAAGTACCCGCAACGTCACAAAGAGTGCATCACAACACACAAGTTACTTATGATTCGACTGTCAGAATGAATAATCATCTGAAAAACTTTTTGAAGGCCATGGTAATACTCGGTATGTCTTCATCGCAGCAATCAGCTATGGAAACGTTAGAAGGGACATATCGTGAATCATTATCTGACTCCGAACGGAAAACGTTAGCAGCGCAAATAGAGACGTTAGAGATTGCAGATGCTGTTAAAAACAATAAATGATTTTCGGCTTTTGATCATATGTTGTGGCCATGTATCAGATCAAGACTTATCTTAGCGTCTGGTTGAATCAAATGGTTGGTATCACGGTATTCAACGCTTAGGTTAGAATGCTGCTTCAAAGAAGAAAGAAAATGCTCATACTGGCCTTTATCACGTTTGAAGCAGGCGATCTCATAGCTTTTGGTCAACTTTGCTTTGAACCGTTGCATGTAGATGAAGAATGAGTAGCAGTCTTCAAAGTGGTTATCGACGACTACTAACCAATAACGGGTGTGGGGCGCACGGGTGAAGTAATGATTGTACTGTGACAGCATGGATTTAATGCCAAGCCTTAGTTCGGTTTCCTTATCCATGATGCCCACCAACCAATCCGGCACGATCAATTGCGGTCGCGCCTTTTTCTTTGGAGTAACCCCGCACAATTGCTTTGTATCCATATAGTTGACGAATCTTGTCAATTGTTTGATCTAACAAAACATTTGCTTTCTCCTTCTCTGCTGACTCAAATAGACTAAGCTGCATCGAGCTTGCTTGACTGATGCGATTAACACGAACTGAAACATTTCTGACGGCATGGCCGTTCCACTTACTATGGAAGAGAAAGCGAGCGGCGCGAATCAAATCGTCAGTGCGGTTTGTGGGATCAATCTTCATTTGCGCACCGAAACCGGAGGTGCCCGCCTCTTCTGCATCAGCATAACCAATTCCAACGCTAACCACTTCACCTTGTACTTGATGGTGACGAAGTCGCCCGGCAACCTGATCAGCAATCTCGCTAAGCACGACTTCAATCTCCCTTGCCTGCGTGTAATCACGCATGAGTACCTGACTATTGCCATAGCCTTTGTTCTCAGCGCGTGGCAAATAGCGACGAGTCAAATCCGAGTAATCAATACCCCACGAATGGAAATACAAGGCATCGCCGAGAACGCCGAAGCGTTGATGTAATAAAAGCCGATCGGTGTGTGCAAGATCATAGAGGCTGTGAATGCCTATTGCATTAAGCTTTTTTGCGGTACGGCTGCCGATTGACCAGAAATCGGCCAGGTCATGTAGTTGCCATATGGTTTCGGGTACCCGGTCGTAAGTCCAAGTGGCTTGCCACGGAGCGGCCTGCTTGGCCTCGTTATCGAGAGCCAGTTTTGCCAGTAGAGGATTCTGACCAATACCAACGGTCGTGATAATGCCAAACTGATCAAACACCTTTTTTTGAATTTGCGTTGCGATTTCTTCGTTAGAGCCAAAGAGATTATGCGAGTGGGTGACGTCAATAAAGGATTCATCAATGGAATAAGGGTACCAATGAGCATCGTCAGTAAACTGGCGATAAATACAATTAATCCCGTAATTCTTGCGAATGTATTCTGCCATCCGTGGTTCGGCCAGTTCAATCTGCATGTCGTCCCGCAATTGAAAGCGGCGCGTGCTCAAGCCAACATGATAACGTTTCTTGCAGTTGGGACTCGCAGCTAACACCAGGCCGCCAGGGGAATCGCCTTTGCTAAGCACGGCAATATCAGCTGCCAACGGGTGAATGCCGCGTCGAATGGCCTCAACTGATGCGTAAAAGGACTTGCAGTCAATACACATGATGTCGTGTACTGGTAGTCTCGTTGGATCATCTAGTGGTGTGGTCATGCTAACGCCCACCACCGGTCAGGATTGAGCAAAGCTACGTTACGAATATCAGCGGTATTGACTGATTGGGTGTCGCCGTTCTTGAGTTGTATATAAACCTGATCGTCCCAATGACCAATAACGGCGCCCTCAATATCTGGTAGCAACCGATCATCGTAGGGTGTGCCAATTTGAACGGCCACGATTTTTGCATTTTGCCAGGCATCTTCGAGGATGTCGCTAATGGTTTCTTGAGACTGTTCTGGCTTTGGTTCGACAGGACGTTCAGAAATGGAAGCTTTCTCCATATAGGCAGAATGATCACTGAGAATCCAACCGAGCCATTTCTTCATGCACCGATCAGGATAAAGCCACTTTTCTCGCGGCACATTGTTTTCCATAATACTGACCTCCTTTATGTATTTTATAGTTATTATACAAACACACGTTCTCGATAGCAAACATACGTTTGCCTAAAAGCGCAGTACGTTTTATACTGAGATTGAGGAACAACAATAAAAAGGCATGTAGGATGACATGCCTTTTGCTGAAACCATGCTATTAATTGAATCTCATCTTGAGGAGGAAGCAGAATGGATCGGGAAGAATTTGAAACCTATTTGAATGCTAATAGTCGTGTAGTTGCTATTTTCCGTAGCCACGCTCTAGCTTATCAACATAGTAAAAACCGTCAGCGTGCCACAGGAAGGCGATGGAGCGAAACGGCAGTAGCAAGTGCAGTCGATAAAATGGTCAGTCAGTTTATTGACAACGTCTACGATAAGCTCAAAACTAACATTAAAGAAAATAAGTTCCAGCCTTATGACAGTTGGGTTAACTTTATCGAAAGTAACGAATTGTTAGATAATCTAGAGGAAACGGTGTCGGGAATAGCATTTGACGACGATTAAAACTAGCAAGGAGAGTAAGAGCGCAAATGATTCTCCCGGTTGCGAGTCTTTCACTAATTGTATTAAGGAAAGGCATTCTTAAAAAAATTTTGTTAGACCATATAAAGAAAATGGCTCCTATGCTGTAATTATCGCATAAACTATTTTTGCCCGTAATTACAGCATAGGAGCCATCGTCCCAATCAAGTCTGGTCAGCTGATTCAACCGAACTGACCTATGGCGTCAATGGTGAGTACAAGATGCGCCTCAGTGGTGTCCTTGATCTCTATGGGCGCACATCTGAGCTTGATTGACGACCGCTGCCGAGATTCAGGTCCTCCAGCGGGCTTTCATGCGTGCTGGCAACGTACATCCAATGATTCATACAGATTGCGGCTCCGCATACACATCCAAGGCATTCAACCACTATCTTGGCCAGTTTGAAGTGACTTGAAGCATGCCTTGACTGGGAACGCCATATGATAACTCACCGATGGAACTGTGGTGGAACGAGTTCGAACTCCGATGGATGGCTCGCCACCCGATGGCGAAAACATCTAAGGAACTGGTCAGACTGGTGGAAGCTGGCATCCACTACTTCAACTATTACAATCGTTCGAACCAAATAAATGGCTTCACCCCAGCAGAGTACTGGAGTGAAACCATTTAGAAACAACAAAAGCTTTATATTATTTCATCTGTCAACTTGACAGGGCCGACCGCAAAACCTCTCTAAGGCCTCTTTTCATTCCTAACAGGATATCTCTTTACTCAATATTTGCATGGTGAGCTTCCATAAAAGTTTCACTCCTGTTCAGTCGTTCTTGAAGGCAAAGTACGCAGGCTTCAAAAAGGATTAAACAACTTTGTTCAAAGAGTGCACCCATGGGTTGATGAGATTGTTTATGAGCTGTTCTCTTCGTATCGGTCTTGATAAGAACAGCTGTTTGAACCAAGTCTACCAATGATGATTCCTCGGATGTGGTTACGAGTACCATATCAGCATCTGCGGTTAATGCCGTCCTTGCCGCTTCCAATAGAGAAGGAGAGTTACCTGATCCGGACACAATCAATAGGAGATCCCCCTTGCTAATGGGTGGACAGGTGACTTCACCCACAATGTGCACCTTAAGTCCCAACTGTAGTAAGCGATTGCCAAACATGGCGACCACCAGGCCTGAGCGGCCGTGTCCAGTGATAAAAATAGTTGTAGCTTGCATTAGTTCAGTTAGTAAGCGCTCAACTTGATTCAAATCAACAGTTTGCTTATCTATTTCCTTTAACACAATGGATTTGGCAGCATCAATCGTGTACATAGTCAGCGATCCTTTCCTGCAATTTCGCAATATTTGATTTAGAATCACTGACTTTGGTCAAGTAACTACCAGAAACGAACTCGTTAGCTCCAGCTTTAAGCATTGTTCCAATAGTATCAGCGGTTATGCCCCCGTCTACTTCGATCACAAAATGTGCTTTGTGCGTAGCCCGATATTGAGACAGCCAAGTTACCTTCTGTTTCATTTCGGTCAGAAACCCATTTGAATGACGGCCGGGACTGATTGTCATCACTAAAACGCGGTCCAAACGTGGCAAAAGTTCAGTTAACAGTTCGGGTGAATCACCAGGATTGAGGGCAACGCCAGCTTGAATCCCAGTATGTTGAATGGTTTCAACCAGATTGAAGCTATCGACTACGCTATTGTGGTGAAAGGTAACACTGGATGCGCCAGCCTCAATAACCAGTTTACTGACAGCTTCAGGATCAGATACCATTAAATGAAGATCCAAGTTGAACTTCGTGTGATCGTGGAGCCAGGTAACAAGCCTATCGTTTAAACCTAGACTTGGGACATAGTGTGAATCCATAACGTCTACGTGTAACGCTTTAATCCCGGTTGTTTCAAAGGTGGTTAACATGCTCATAAACTTGTCTGGGGTGATGTCAAGAATGGACGGTAAGATTTGTTTAGTCATGGGTGTCCTCCCTGAGTCTTTCACCTACTGCTCCCGAAGGATGGTTGACGAGAAAATGTTGCTCAGTAAAATGTTCAATTTGCATTAAGCCCACAGCAACAACATCAAACAGAGTGATTACCGCCAGAATACTGATCGTGGCCAACATATTGAATTTGTCTAACTCGCGAGTTGTTTTGGCCATGACGACTAGATCAGCGCCTTTACCCAAGACGGACTTAGGTTCTTCGGAGATGGTTACAATCTGCACATGCTTTTCTTTAAGATTGGGTAAGAACGAGGTCAGCTCTTTAGTGTTTCCACCTTTTGAAATGAAGATCACTACGTCACCTATATTCACAGCACCTAGGGCACCATGAACAGCATCTGATGGATTTAAGAAGAAGGCCGGTATATCCACAACACGTAAGGTGTGAACTGCCTTTTTAGCTGCCATCGCTGAAGTTCCGCAACCTGTCAGGAAAATATTACCCTTACAATTTGCCATCAAATCAATTAGCCTTTGAACTGGTTCGGTGTCGATTGAAGTTGCGAGCTTTTCGATCTCTTCACCTTCGATGCGAAAAAGTGAAGAGATTTGCTTTTCGTCAATTGACATTACTTGTCATCTCCCACCAAAATGATGTTGACTATTCGATTTCGTTCACGGGTTTGATCAAAGTCAACAAAGTAAATAGAACCTACGGACCCATTCATTAAATGACCATCTTTGATTCCAAGCGTGACATTAGAGCCCAATAGGTCAGCACGAATATGGGCATCGGTGTTCAACATGCTCCACTTTTCTGCCGGATAATCAGGATCTGTCTTCTCCATCCCATAAGCAATGTGCTTTGGCCCTGGACTGAGATACGGAAAGTTCTCAGTGGTCTGTTGAGGGACTAATCGATCTAACACGTGATCAATATCAACTGTCAGGTAATCATCACCATAATAGTTGGTATCATGCATGTACTCATCGAAGTACACCGAACAGGTGGTATGAGTAGTTTGCACTAAGCAGATTCCATTTTTGACGCCACTTTCTTTGATGGCTGACATGACTTGGTCCGTGAGTCGATGATAGGAAGGACGACCTTGTGCAGTGTGTAACTTAATTTCTTTAAAAACGGTACTCACAATGGTGCCTCCTATTTTTCAATTTCTTTTTTGACTTCGTCATAGACTTTGTCCGCGCCAATGCCTGTCAACAAAGCTACTCCGTTGATTACTTTTGGTTTGATGCTATCGGGAACCACGGTCGTGCTGACAACAATATCATAACGGTCGTTTGCAATATTATCGATCTCATCACCAACTGCCGATTGTTTGATAGTCACTTGGCTCGAAAGGGCTTGTGCTTTTAACCAGTCTTCCATCTTTGTCCGAACCACCGTCGAAGTCGCGTGGCCAGCGCCGCACATAATTAACATTTTTTTCATGATCAATCAACTTCTTTTTCGTTTGTATTGTATTTCTTCACAACATTCAGATAGTACAAAAGTCCTAACATGATGACGGTAACAGCTAAAATTCCGAAAATATTCATAGTTTCTGAGGCCCAAACCATCAAAGCGTTTGGCCACAAACCTGCTGAAACAAATGAAACCGTTCCTTTATTGCCAATATTGTAATTTGCCAATTTGAACGCCTTGGTAACAAGCGGTGCCAACCAAGTCGAGAGATACAGCATCGGAATCGTATAAATCGCGCCTCCGATCAAGGAGCGAATGATATTACCCTTAAAGGCTGCAACTAAAATTGTAAAAACAAAGACGAACAGTGGGAGATCACCAAACGGTAAGACTTTGTTACCAGGCAAAATCACTGCTAAGAACAAAGCCACTGGGATCATCAAAAAACTAGTGGCCGCAACCGAAGGATGACCGACTGTCAAAGCGGCATCCATACCGATATTAACAATCTTGCCATGTAAATGTTTCTGCGTGAAGGCCTGAGTTGCCTCTGCAATCGGAGTTAAGGCTTCCATAAACATAGAGATCATCTTTGGTAACAGTTTCAGTACCGCGGCCATTTCCATGGCTAACTGAGAGGTCTTGGTGACATCATAGCCAGCGAGGATTCCGATACCAATCCCAATAATGAGGCCAATCACGATCGGTTCACCTAAGATTCCAAAGCGTTTTTCGATCGTTTCGGGAGACGCATCGATCTTGTTAAAACCAGGAATTCGATCAAATAACCAGTTCAACGGCCAAGCAAGCAAGACAGGTGACAAGGCCATCAAGTGGGTAATGGAGATTCCTGGTAACCCGAAGAACTTGCTGGTCATCGGTTGGGTCAGATCAGCCAAGAACAATTGCATCAAGAAGGCTGGAATCATTGCAAGGACACCATACAGATAATTCCCAGTTGCTCCCCAAACCAGTAGTCCAATGAATGTAGGTTGCCACAGATTCCAAACATCAATGTTGAGAGTTTTTGTCATTCCCATCCAGATGAGCAGTAGGTTCAATCCAAAGGCAATTGGAATGACCAACACACCCAGGGTGGATGAAAAGGCCAACGGGCCTCCGGGACCAGAGCCTAAATCGATAATACTGAGGTTTAAGCCATACCGTGAAACCATGAGCTTAATGGCTGGTCCAAGAGACGTTTGTAGCAAATTCACAATTAAATTAAGACCGATAAACCCGATCCCAATCGTGATTCCTGAAACAAATGCTTTTGATGGCTTCAACCGGACACATAATCCCAAAATAAAAATAATAACGGGGATAAAGACCGTTGAACCAAGATTGATAAACCAGTGGATGGCTTCTGCAATCATATTTTTCTTCCTCCTAAGGGAAAACCTAAATAATTTTATTTGCGTTTAAAATTGCAATAACCTGTTCTTTTGTATCACTTTGATTAAGATGCTGGAGCGTTTTCTGGTCTTGAAACATGTCCATTAAATTGCTTAATAAAGCTGTTTGTTCATGCGGCGTGCTCATGGCAATCATGAAGACTAAGGAAACGGCAACATTTTGTTCAAGATCGACCATGTTCTTGAATATGATTGGTTTTGCCAATGAAGCAAAAGCAATCTGGGACTTGTTGACATAAATCGAATCCGTATGCGGAATCGCTACGCCGATCGGACCGGAGGCTAAGCCGGTGGGATACCTTTCTTCCCGAGTCATTACGTGGGGTAAAAATTGGTGAGTGACCACGTTTTTAGCTTCTAGTTGATACGCTAATTTAGTCATGATTGTGGTTGCATCAGGTGCATCAGAATGCAATGTCATAATTTCCTCATTAAAAAACATCTAACTTGCTCCTTTGGTTCATTGATTGATCAATTCCAGAAATTGATCGGTATGATTAAGCCCAACAATCATTTGGACCATTTGTTTGGTTTGCACGAGTCGATAGATATCCATCACTAAATCTCGATAAATCCCAATCTGTGCTTCTGGCACACAAGCGAGGACAATAATTGAGACTGGTACTGAATTCCAGTGAACAGGTTTTTGTAAAATCAGAAACGTGACCCCGAGGGAACGAACTGAAGTCGGTACAGCGTGTGGTAAGGCGGTGCCACTGTCTAACTCTGTGGTCCCTAGACGTTCTCGACGAAAGATCGAGGATCTAAATTCTGGTTTAACTTTTCCCCGGACTTCTAACTGATTGACTAGAAATTCCAATGCGGCTTGTTTATCTGCCACCTTGTCCTTCCAAAAGATCAGGTGAGGGTCAACGTATTGTCGTAAGACAGGAAAATGGATTGTTTCTTGACTGCTTAGCGGTTTAATGAGGGCGTTAGCATATGCCTTCATTACCTTAGTCTGATCGTTAGTATCAAAGAGCGGTGAAATTCCGACAAAGGGAACTGACGTAATCAAGCTCTTCAAATTGACACCGATGATAAGACCGACACCGGTCAGGTCAATGTGGTGAAAGTTGCCTAAACTCGTGGTTAAATACTTGGTGTTTTGAGGTAATAACATTCTGATTTGAGACTTAACATAATCTCTTAGTTGTCCATGTTGATTAAAGACGATCAAAACGTTTCGACTTGTGATGACTTGGTTAATTGCAATATGAAAATAAATTGTAACAAAAGAAACTTCATCGTCATTGAGCTCTATTTGAAATTGGTCCTCTAGAAAGGACATCGTGTACCAAGTCATTCCAAATAGCTCAGGATATTGTGCCTTGATATCGCCTAATAAGGGGTTGCGCACGATTAGGCCTTTTTGGAGCCTCAACACCATGGCTGGGAGATGGAACAGGAGTTGTCTTTGTAACAACTTGCGCCCAGGAAGCCTGATTTCTTGTAAAGATTCCATGCGTACGATCAGTTCTTTGACGGTAGCTTGCCATTCTGGACTAATGCCATTGGTAATCGGGCCGATTCGGTAGGCGGACAGGTTACGTGCTAACCAATCTAAATCCCCTCCGGTGAACTTTATCTTGAGTATCTTGGACACCGTCTTGAATAAGTGAGCAGCGACTGTCATCGAGTCTCCTGATAAGTAGTTCTCATTCCGATCTTGAATATTCCGAATTTGAACGTGATACCCTAAGGCTGCGCGAGTGGTCTGGACTAACGTGATGATCTGTAAGGCAAAGCGATAATAGGCTGGAACATTTTCAAACCATTCTATTTGGTTCTCGGCAAAATAGTGGTTCAGAGTCTTCACCACGTTGGGTTCGAAGAACTGTTCCAAATATTGGTTGGAACTGAAACGCTTTTCATCAGCACCAGTAACCACAAATGTGGTCATTGCGGTTTGGCGTTGCTCTTCATCACCATTAAATTGAAGTTCGTACCCATTGGATTCAATCCCTGAGTTATCAATCGCAATTGTGTCGTTGATTGAGGCGATGTCATTTAGAATAGATGCTTTGCTGACTAACCAATGATCAGACAATTCCTTGAGGGTTTGCCGTTGATTTTGGAGGATAATAGCTTTAACCATTGCGGTTCGTCTTTTCGTTGGCGATATTCCAATGACACCAGGTTGCTCTTGTTGCATATTCGTTAAAGTAATCATTGCTTTTACTCTAGCTTGATCATGACCGATAACTTTGATCCCAACGCGCGGTTTCTTCTCGATCTGAACGTCAGAGCCAGTTACTGCAGCCGCAAGAGCATCAATGTCTTTGTAAATGGTTTTGCTTGAAACGTTGTATTGTTGAGCGAGAACTTTTGCGGAAGCATAGTCCTTTTTCCCGCAAAGATAATTAAACAAGTCGACTTGTCTTTTATTCATTTCTATCCCCCTCACGATTCAAGTTATCACGAGACCAGTATGAATGCGATTACATTAAAGGTCACTTGATTGTGGAACATTGTTTGAAGGTACATACAAGGCTATTTGTGGGATTAGCTAGTTATTGAGTGGGGTTCCTATGCCGTAATTACGGACAAAAATAGTTTGTGCGATAATTGACAGATGAGGAATATTTTATGACCAATACAGCTATTCGCTACACCCCCGAATTTAAGCAAACCTTGATTGATCTTCATGAAAAAGGACACTCATTCAAAGAACTACATGAAGAATACGGTCCTTCCTTAGACACTATTCGCAAATGGGTTCAGGCGGCCACTGTCATTGCCATTGATCATCAAGGTACTGCTGTGACCAACGAACAGTTCAAGCAACTTCAAAAAGAAAATCGCCGTTTGAGGGAAGAACTCGATATTTTAAAACGAGTGGCGGTGTTGCTGGCAAAGCGTTGATTCATAGCGGCCGAAAGGCCGCTCTTTTTATGATTCAAGATCAATTGAGCCGGGGGCACCGCATCACAGTTATTCTCCGAGCGTTACGGATCCCTTCGAGTACCTACTATGACTGGTTAAAGTAGCATCCTAAGTCACGAAATCGCCGCCGAATTAAGCTTAAAGAGCTGGTTCAGGTTCTTTGGCAACGGCGAAAACTTTACGGATACGTGCGGATTGCTAAACGCATTCGTAAATTACTTAAATGCCGCTTAAGTGACCGCACGATTTGGAAAGTCATGCGTGAATTGGGGATTCAATCGACAATGTATCGTAAACGCTCTAAAAAGCCTACCACAACCACTGACATGCCACAAAAACCTAATTTAATGCGACACCTAGCTGACTTGTCTGAGGGCGTGACCACCGATATCACCTATATTCAACTGATCAACCAAAACTGGGTTTACCTTGCAACAGCGTATGATCCAAAAGCGAGAAAAGTCTTAGCTTGGCAAGTGGGTCAACAGATGACACAAGACCTCGCGGTCGCACCGATTCAAGCGTTAATTTACCAAGGTTATACTTTTAAGATGGTGCATAGCGATATGGGTAGTCAATATACCAGTCGTTTATTTGAGACAACATTGACAGATGCGCACCTGCGTCACTCATATTCGCGCAAAGGCAACCCCGCTGATAACGGGCGGATCGAAGCCTACCATTCGCTATTGAAACGAGAATGGGTCCGGCTGGAGCAGATCAACTATGAATCAATTCTAGACGTCACTGAATCCATTGCTCGTTACAACACCTTCTACAATCATGATCGCGAGACCAACGGTCGCGGTGCTTGCAAAAGAAAGTCAGCAGCTGTATAAGTAACCTTTCAATAGGCGCACAGCCCTGGGGAAAGCACCAGATGCCAGGGCTTGTTTGTAGTCCCTCTTGCACGTTAAACAAGATTAAACGCTGATAAAAGATCTGATAATGCGTGAATTTAAGTGACAACCATACGCATTCGGCAGAACGGACGTGCGGACAAATTCCTGGACTTCGAGTAAGGTAGGATTATGTACTCAAAAAAAGATAAAAAGCGAGCCATAGAGCTCTACTATCAGTACGAACATTCATGGCGTGCCGTCGTTCGCAAATTGGGCTATCCATCTCTTGGCGCGCTCAAGAGATGGATAAAGGAGTATGAGAAAGATCCTAAGACCGCGTTGGCGGTCGGACCTAAATCTCGCCAGCCAAAGTATTCCCGAGAACAGCAGAAGGCGGCTGTTGATTACTACTTTAACCACGGTCAATTCATCAGGAAGACGGTCAAGGCACTAGGTTATCCCGGCAGAGATCTGCTTAGAAAATGGTTGCTCGCGGACTCACGGAGTGATGTGGTATTACGAAGCCGCACTCTGACCACCCAACAACCAACACCCCAGAACATGAAGGTCAAGGCAGTAGAGGCACTCCACAAGCGAGAAAAATCTGCGAAAAAGATTGCGGAAGACTTCAGGGTTAGCCGAGAGACCTTGTACAAATGGAAGCGAGAAACACTCCGAGACGAATTTTTCGTGACCGCCTCCACCGTGGATGATATCTCAGAGACTGATCCGAAAACCAGCGTTGAAAGCACTGGAGACACCGATGACAAGCTCCGCTCTCTGAAGTCTAAGGTCAAGGATCTAGAACTCCAGAACGACATTCTTCGCCAAGTGAATGGTCTCCTAAAAAAAGAACTGGGCATTAATCAGTGGAATCTTACAAACGCAGAGAAGACTCGTGTGATTGATGCCCTCCGCACGAAATATCAACTGACTACACTACTCATCGCGCTTCAGATTTCTAAGAGTAGCTACTTTTACCAGCGCAAGGCATTGAATCGGCAAGACAAGTACGCGAATGTCCGTCCCCGGCTACACGTCATCTTCTCTCAAAGTTACGAAAGCTATGGATACAGACGTATGCAGGCGGAACTGGCAGCCGAAGGCAGCCATCTTTCCGAGAAGGTGATTCGACGTTTAATGTCTGAAGAAGGGCTTGCGGTCACCATCACTAGATGTCGCAAATACAACTCATATGCAGGTGAGATTACCCCATCCGTACCGAACCTCTTGGCACGAGATTTCACAGCTGAAGCCCCCAATCAGAAGTGGGTGACGGACATCACCGAGTTCTCTATCCAGGTCGGGAAGATCTACCTCTCGCCAATCATCGATTGCTTTGACGGTCAAATTACCAGTTGGTCCATCGGAACCAACCCCAACGCCGAGCTTGTCAATACGATGTTAGCTGCTGCAGCCAAAGGGCTCCCGAGTGGGAGTCAACCAATCGTGCACTCAGATCGTGGTGCCCACTATCGCTGGCCTGGGTGGATTGAACTGATGTCGCGATACGAGTTGACGCGTTCAATGTCGAAAAAAGGCAGCGCTCCTGACAATGCACAGGCGGAGAGCTTCTTCGGTCACTTGAAGATGGAGTTCTTCTATAACCGAGATTGGCGAGGAACATCCAAGGAAGAATTCATTAGCGGACTGGACAGCTATATCGAGTGGTATAACACCAAGAGACGAAAAATTTCTTTGGGAGGGAAAAGCTCGGAAGAATACCGTCATAGCAAAGCTGCGTGACGATTTGAGTCCAAAAAAAGTCCGCACGTCCAACCGGACAATTTTTGTCCGGACCATTGACATTCTTGCCATATTGAATAAGTATTGGTTATCTGGTTTAAAATAAACAAGAATTCAATAAAGCATTGATAGCTATCAGCCGATCACATCATGTAGGTCTTATATATCTTTAGTTTAAAAGAACGTCATAGGAGATGCTAGTATGAATGAAGATCGCAAGGAACGACTATGGGTGACATCTTTTTTTGCAGCTTTTGTGGCTACAATTATTTTTTCTGTTGGTATCACTAAGTATCAATATGATGGTCATTCATATTACATGAAGATTGATAGTCAGCCTATTATTTCAAACGTTGAAGTACCTGTTGGCATATCGATTCAAGGATATACTTACCAAGGTACTGCTAAGGACGCGCAAGGGAAAATAAGGAGCTTTAAATTAAGTACAGATGAACACGATATTGGGCCGTTTAAGTCAGGACAAATTATAAGAATTAACGTCAATAGAAAATATGGCATCGTTGATTATCAAAGAGTGACTACAAAAGAAACACCGGTCAAGGCACGTTAGGGCGTAATCTTTCGGCAGACTTTGTTATGCGCAAAATGAACATAGTGTTCAGGGTATGCCAACCTTCATGTTTTATTCTTAACAATTCAGTCCCTTTAAAGTTGTGATATTCATTTATTTACGCTATAAAAGCTTAACAACGCCGGTCAGGTTTGACCGGCGTTGTTGTCCCTCTTGAGTTTCAGTATTTGGGTCGAATTGTGTTTTTAATGAAAACGTGTTGCTAAAGAGCGCTTTACCCTAGATAATCTGCATTATGCTTTGGAAGCAGATTTTTACGTTGAAGATCTGCTTCGATATTACGCGTATCACCTTGAATAAAGAATCGGACGCCATACAGTCGAACTTGAGAACATTCTCCGATGACCTTGACATTTTGTGGCTCAATTTTCGTCAATAAATCCTCTTTCCACTGATCCTGTTCTATTAGCTGTGAGCCTTTGGGTTCAATATAAATTTGGTAAATGGTTTGTTCGGCACCAAGATATAAAATAAAATCAGGCATGAACCCTTCATAGTGAGTCATATGTTGGCCAAAATCATGCAGTTTAAAGTTGGAATTTTGCTCGTCATTGCGAATCAAGTAAATTTCCGTGTAGTTTACTTTTAATCGCTCTACGAAGCTGCCAATGAGATCAATGCATGCCTTCTCTAACTTATCAACAATCGCTTCTTCATAGACGTACCACGGCTTATCTTTCATGGAATAGGGTTGAATCCATTCAGAAACAAATTTTTTGTTGTCGTGCCGTGGCACACGCTTCTGATAATCATGGACTAGGTGTGCAATCGGCATCGCTTGAAAACGATTTGTTCCTCGCTGGCGTTGAAAGTTGTTAACCAGCTGTTTCTGCACATAGACTAGATACTGCTCAACGGCGTGTAATTGCTGCGTTCGATTCAATGGCGCGGCATCACGTGACACCCGGGCAAACAATCGTATTCCTCCTAGCCACTGATCACCAGTGCAAAATTCGCGCATGGTTTTGAGTGTTGGAATATGTTGTGTGAGTTGATTGAAGCGAAAAAAGTGGTTGCGAGCTATGGCTTTTTTAACAAGCGCTTGGTCAGTTTTAAAATTAAGTACCGGCCGTGTTTCAGTCAATGCATCAGAATGGTTAGCGCCAGCGTTGTAGTCGGTTTCTTGTGTACTATCAACTAGATTAACTTCCGAAATCGTTGTTGTGTCAATGCCATATCGCGCTAAGCTCGTGAATGACTCATCGGGAACATCTTCCACAATATTGTAATAAAGTTGTCCCTTTCGGTATACCTTGGTTTGTTTAAAACCGGGTTTAACTTTAGTTGCAAAGACATCAAAGTCACTATCGTCTTCCACGGGCAGGTCCATTTTATCGAAAGATTTTTTAAGGTTATCCAGATAGGTGGGCTCATTAATGGTGTGATAGTAAAGGCTTTCGAGTAGCTGCCGATCAGGTTTCTGGTTATCGAACCGCCTGGTATAGGAAATCTTGCTTTGATATCTAAAAGGGTTGTATCGAGCGCCGCGACCAATTAATTGAGCTTCACTAGTTGTTTGATTCAAGGTAGTCGGTTGTTCGCCAATACGAACGATGTCGTAAAGATTAAGCACATCCCACCCCTCGCTTAGTTTTGCTACCGCAAAAATGGCGCGAAATGGATTGTCAGGGCTTTCCAAAGTGTTTAAATTATGCAGATCGTTTTGGTCACCTAAAAAACCTTCACGGGGGCTGTCATTAACGTTAATGGTGTTTAAAGGTTGAAAATCGCGCTTTAATTCAACCACTGCAGTGGCTAAATCTTGAGATAGCCAATATTCGTAAGCAGATTTAAGTGCTTGACTCACACTAGTGAGCTGTTGTTGACGAATAAAGCGGCCTAAATCTTGCACGTTTAAGGCGGCAATCTGCGTCAAAAAGCTATCTCGAGTTTGTTTTGAAATGGCAATTTTATTAGCTTTGAACAAAATCACAGGTTTAAATTCTTGAATACCTAAGGCATGCGCTAACCGCTTACGGTATTGGCTAAGTAGAACAGCATTAAGCATTTTAGTGCTGTCATCATTGTTGGCTTGCAAGCGATAGACTCGTTTAGCATAGCCTTCCTTAATAAATTGACTCAAGTCGTACTGATAGACAACCTTGTCTCGATATTTTTGATAGACAGATTCATTCTGTAAATCAATGGTGGCGGTAAACTCTAATTGACGGTTAGCGGGGTTGCTCTGTCGTACCCGATCGAGCACATTTTCCCAAGAACGATTCAATTGGTCAGCTTTACTTTTCGTTTGCGCACTAAAATGATGAGCCTCATCAGCTAAAATGAGTAATGGCTGATAGGCCAACGATTCATAAGTTAAGCCGTTCTCCCTAGGGCTACTCAGGTCATTCCCAAGTGATTGAATGGTAGTGAGACGCAAATAAATCACCCCAGCTTCTGGGTGCACTGGATATTGTTGAACGGATCGGATTTCAACATGTTCGCCATTAATTGTGATGTTGGGTTCGTACAGGTATTTTTCTGCAGCACTGTTAAGCAAATTGTCAATGGTTTTAGCCACCACGGCATTGGTATTGGCAACAAACAGAAAGTTTTGGTAGCCATAATCAGCATAGAGGTAGAGAATGATAGCAGCCATCACATCGGTTTTGCCGCTGCCAGTCGCCATATTGAATAATAGTTGCCGGTACTGATTGTGGTTTGGCTGCATTAATGTCCAAGCAAGATGCAACAATGCCTGGCGTTGATACGGTCGCAAGTGATGTTTTAAATTAGCTTGTACATAGGCTGGTAACTCAAAAGGTGAAGTGTCACGTTGCGGATTATCAGGATCAAAAAAGCGATTGCTGTCATGTTTTATTAGATTAATTAAGGGAAGCTCAGGCTTTTTCGTTTTCTGGTTTCTGAACATCGATCTCACACTCCTTCCCATAAAAACATTGGTTAAAGACGTAGTCGTTATCGCTGATCAGTTCACGTATATCTGCATCATTAATATCAGCATAGTTGTAGTACAGTTGATTTTTATCAAGCATTTTAAGTAGTAACCGTTTGCGCTTGTCAAAAGGCAAGTCAAACTTTTCGTCGTCATATTTTGCTAGATCGACACGAAAATCAAGATCGGCTCCACCCTTCATGCGTTCATATACTGTTTCCAAGGCAGGGTTGTCTTCAGCGGCGAGTAAATTCTTGAGGTAGCCCTGATTTTTTTCAAAAAGCTCAGCATAAACAAAGGAACCTCCACCGTGCCAGCCCACATCCTTAGAGACACCACCTTGTTCACCGGCGATGACCTTCTGTAAGCGAGGAACTGACACTGTTTTGATGTAATCCATTTGTTCAATACCAATAAACTGCCGGTGCATCTTCAACGCAACAGCTTGGGTAGTAGCAGATCCCATGAAGAAGTCCAAAATAAGATCCCCTTCGCTACTAGAAAGTTCCAGTACGCGTTTTATTAATTCTTCAGGTTTAGGGTTTGTGAATACATCATGACCAAATAACTCTCTTTGATGTTTAGTCGCAGAAGTATTTGTATTTGTATTTAACCACGATATTGAGCTATCTAGTCGCACGTTGTGCCAAATAGTACTTGCAGCCTTACCCTTTCCTGATTTGCGTATTTCATTGTAATATGCTTTTAACTGAGGCTTTGAATTTCCTTTGACACCAAAGCGAATTTTCCCATGGTGCAACAAATCTTCAAACTCTTTTTGAGTAGTTCTCCAACATCTACCAGTAGGTGGTAGGTAAGTTTCTCCAGTGTTTGGATTTGTTATGGGGTATTCTAAGTTTTTTCGAACGTTTGGCGCGTCGAACGGTTCAATCCGATATTTTCCTCTGCCATCTTTATCGTCATATCTAAATGATTCAACATCTAGGCCTAATCGAAACTTATTCTTTTCTATTGATGAAAGATCATTTGCGTATACTAAGATATGATTGCTATTCTGAGAAAATAAGCCGTCGCTGGAAACTGAAGAGCGCGATTCCCATGTGACGTCGCCAATAAAGTTATCAGTACCAAATACCCCATCTGCCATAACCTTGAGATAGTGGGATCCTAAGTCCGATATACTAATGAATACAGTGCCATCATCACTTAAAAGACTTGAACTAACCTCTAGCCGGTTTTTCATAAAAGTTAGCCAGGAGGACATCTTGAAATTGCTATTATAAGAAAATGTGTCAGATGGTTTTTGTGTATCAAAATAATATGGAGGATCGATAAAAATCGATTTTACCTTTTTAAAATAACGTTTCTTTAAGCTGTGTAATGCTATGAGGTTGTTTCCCTTAATTATGAGATTATCATGATCAGAAATATTATTAGTTACATGTTTGCCATCACCATCATACTTTTTGGCATTGACCATAATCTTGGGCTCTAACAGCTCATCAATTTCGGGTTTGGCGATTGTTTCGTTTAGAAATGGCTCATCCACGTCGTCACCACCAACCACATCTTCTTTAGTCATACCCGCTTTTAAAAGTGTATCTTTGAAGGGAAAATCTAAAACAACATCGGCTGATTCATCAAGGAACTTTCCACCAGCAGTCAGACCTATTTTGTTTTCGTATTTAGTGTAACTGTCCTCCCAATAATCTTTATATTCAAACATCTCAATGAATTGATGGAGTTTGAATACTTCTGTTCCTAGAATGGTTTCCGTATAAGTTTTGTGAATCGTATGGTTAGACAACAATGCAGTCATCATTGGTTGGTCATATTGATCTAGTGCTTCCATGACCGCAGATCGTTTTAGCTTTCCATTTGCAGTTATGTATAATTCACCGAATTGCTTTAAAACCATTTTCACTTGTTCCATGATCTTTGTTTCGACTGGCAAAAAAGCCCCTCCTTTAAATATAAAATCTGCTAACCATGCTTTAAACTAATCATGGTTAACTTGTAAATGCAGCGCATTGCTCATGCAAGATTTGGAGTCTCAATTATTTTATCATTTTTTGCAACATCAACTAACTTATTTGGCGGACATAAACGAATGTTTGCGTTAGGATGAGTCGTAGGGGTGTACCCTATTGTTACCACCTGTAAGTTCGACAAACATTAGTAACATATAGGTGACCCGATGGGAAACGTGAAGTGCGTGAAAAATGAGAATAGAGGTAAGGACATGAGTGAGACATTTAAAATGATGAATTGGCAGCTTGATCAATTTACAGATCAAGTCCTAGTCGCGCTGGATCAGCTTATTTCAATCGTATTATCACCGTTTGTTTGGTTCTTCCAACATCCGCTTGCTGATTTTTGTAAATGGCTTTTCGGACCGCAATCTATTGCACAGGGGGAAACGGCATTGGCCGTTATTCTCGTTGCTTTGGGAGCATATGCAATCTTTTTCGTGTTTCACACAGCAGCATTGGTAGCCATTGCAACGTTTGTCATACCAGCTCTCTTGTCACTCCTCGGGCATATATTCCACTTTGGATTTAAGGTTCTAATTATTTATTTGGCAATCCGTTTTTGCATTGCGTTAGTTAAGTTTTCTGGTAAATGGATAGACAAAATGTTGGGACTTGCCCCAAACAGATAACACTCCAATTGTTTGCACCTGACAACTCATGCTATAATGAACATAGCAAAAGAGCGTTGCATCCATCGACGCAACGCTCCCTGCAAGCCGCTTCAAAGGCGGTGGCAAGATTACCTAAACAACACGAATGCTGTCCTGTGACCTTCCAAAGTTACACAGGGCGGCTTTTTTATTACTTCTTTTTGCCGTTGAGAATGGTTGCGACTAGTAAGCCGAACGCAATCATCAGCGACAGTGCCTGAAAGACACTCATTGGCTGTGAAACCTTTCTGGAGATTCTTCCATGTTCCCATAGACATCACCTCATCGGGAAAAGACAGCCACCGCCCTTAAAACCTCTTGCTTGTCTAGCATACCACAGCTTACTTGACCGTCATTGAAAATCAATGACGGTTTTTATTTGGCATACTGATTGATCTTGTTTGGTCGAAAACCAGACCAATACTCAATCAGATTCCCTTCGTCATCAACGATTTTGACAAGAGGTAATTGCTGAATGTGATATTTGGCTTTCAAACGCTCGACCTTATGCTGACTCCACTCACGTTTACGTTTATCTTCTGCGCTTAGAACCTATCTAGTATCTGCTGAATCTGGTAGAATTGTGGAAAACCGACTGAGGAGTTTGTCA
>OAWK01000048.1_pt1 | contig 106792 bp, 92 predicted proteins | sample 1476691 | NCBI WGS metagenome assembly OAWK01 (sample SAMEA2580186, study PRJEB22360) | human gut metagenome | biome: human gut; feature: human-associated habitat; material: faeces | place: Denmark | collected 2008/2010 | reverse complement strand
GCTCAACGATTTTTCATCAGTCGAACCAGAGTTACCACCTAAAGAAATCTTACGACCGATAGCTGTCGTGTTTTTGTCGATGTTAGCTTTATTGGTTGCGATGTTATCCTTATTAGTTACAATATCACTAGCATTTTTAGTGATAGCCGCTTTGTTATCAGCAATATTTTGTCTATTGGTAGCAATATTGTCAGTATTTTTAGTGATTGCAGTTTTATTATCAGCTATTTTTTGCTTGTTATCTGCAATGTTATCCTTATTAGTAGCAATATCTGTTTTGTTCGCAGCAATATTGTCTTTGTTAGTGGCAATATCTACTGCATTTTTATCAATTGCTGTTTTATTGTCAGCTATTTTTTGCTTGTTATCCGCAATGGCATCAGCATTTTTGCCAATCTTATCTGTATTATCAGCAATATTGGCTTTGTTTTCTGCTACTTGATCATCAACGTATTTCAATTGGTCTTCTGTAGCGGCACGACCAGATACAGGTTGTGTTTGGCCTAGAGTCCATGCAGTGTTAGTCAAACCTGTTACTTGAGGAGTTTCAACCCCAGTTGTCGCTTTAACCTTTGGCGCTGTAATCGTTTGAGTAGCTGTTACCGTATCAAAGGTTACATCTTTCTTAGTAGAAATGGTGAAGTCCTTACCATTTTGAGTAATAGAAATGTTATCACCATCGATAAACTTAACTGTATTACCACCTTCAACCTTTTCAGCCGTTTCATTATTAGCAACTACATGCCATGCTGCTAACTCCTTAACTTGTTGTTTACCATTAGGAGTCAAATTGCTCAAATCTCGATCAGCTGCATTCTCGATTTTACCTTTAGTCGTATCATCGAGTTTAACTGTCACATCGTCGCCATTAGCAACAGTCGTAAGACCATTTTCACCTTTCACATTGAATTTCACATCACCTGTGCTCAAGGATTTTTCATCGGTAGAACCAGAGTTACCACCTAAAGAAATCTTACGACCGATAGCTGTCGTGTTTTTGTCGATGTTAGCTTTATTGGTTGCGATGTTATCCTTATTAGTAGCAATATCTGTTTTGTTCGCAGCAATATTGTCTTTGTTAGTGGCAATATCTACTGCATTTTTATCAATTGCTGTTTTATTGTCAGCTATTTTTTGCTTGTTATCCGCAATGGCATCAGCATTTTTGCCAATCTTATCTGTATTATCAGCAATATTGGCTTTGTTTTCTGCTACTTGATCATCAACGTATTTCAATTGGTCTTCTGTAGCGGCACGACCAGATACAGGTTGTGTTTGGCCTAGAGTCCATGCAGTGTTAGTCAAACCTGTTACTTGAGGAGTTTCAACCCCAGTTGTCGCTTTAACCTTTGGCGCTGTAATCGTTTGAGTAGCTGTTACCGTATCAAAGGTTACATCTTTCTTAGTAGAAATGGTGAAGTCCTTACCATTTTGAGTAATAGAAATGTTATCACCATCGATAAACTTAACTGTATTACCACCTTCAACCTTTTCAGCCGTTTCATTATTAGCAACTACATGCCATGCTGCTAACTCCTTAACTTGTTGTTTACCATTAGGAGTCAAATTGCTCAAATCTCGATCAGCTGCATTCTCGATTTTACCTTTAGTCGTATCATCGAGTTTAACTGTCACATCGTCGCCATTAGCAACAGTCGTAAGACCATTTTCACCTTTCACATTGAATTTCACATCACCTGTGCTCAACGATTTTTCATCAGTCGAACCAGAGTTACCACCTAAAGAAATCTTACGAGCGATAGCAGCAGTATTTTGAGCAATATTAGCTTTATTAGAAGCAATATCCCCTTTATTTGTAGCAATGTCGCCAGTATTTTTAGTAATTGCAGTTTTATTATCGGCTATTTTTTGCTTATTATCTGAAATAGCATCAGCATTCTTACCAATTTTATCTGTATTGGCTGCGATATCAGCTTTATTCGCAGCAATATTGTCCTTATTAGTAGCAATATTACCTGCATTCTTATCAATTGCCGTTTTATTGTCAGCAATTTTTTGTTTATTGTCGGCAATGGCATCAGCGTTTTTGCCAATTTTATCTGTATTATCAGCAATATTGGCTTTGTTTTCTACCACTTGATTATCAACTTGTTTCAATTGATCTTCTGTGGCTGCACGACCAGATACAGGTTGTGTTTGACCTGGAACCCATGTAGTGTTAATCAAGCCTGTTACTTGAGGTGTTTCGACCCCAGTTGTCGCTTTCACTTTTGGCGCTGTAATCGTTTGAGTAGCTGTTACCGTATCAAAAGTTACATCTTGTTTAGTAGAAATGGTGAAGTCCTTACCATTTTGAGTAATAGAAATGTTATCACCATCGATAAACTTAACTGTATTACCACCTTCAACCTTTTCAGCCGTTTCATTATTAGCAACTACATGCCATGCTGCTAACTCCTTAACTTGTTGTTTACCATTAGGAGTCAAATTGCTCAAATCTCGATCAGCTGCATTCTCGATTTTACCTTTAGTCGTATCATCGAGTTTAACTGTCACATCGTCGCCATTAGCAACAGTCGTAAGACCATTTTCACCTTTCACATTGAATTTCACATCACCTGTGCTCAAGGATTTTTCATCGGTAGAACCAGAGTTACCACCTAAAGAAATCTTACGAGCAATAGCTGTCGTGTTTTTGTCGATGTTAGCTTTATTGATTGCGATGTTATCTTTGTTAGTTGAAATGTCAGCTTTGTTTGTAGCAATGTCGCCAGTATTCTTATCAATTGCCGTTTTATTATCGGCTATCTTTTGCTTGTTATCTGCAATATTATCCTTATTAGTAGCAATATCTGTTTTGTTCGCAGCAATATTGTCTTTGTTAGTGGCAATATCTACTGCATTTTTATCAATTGCTGTTTTATTGTCAGCTATTTTTTGCTTGTTATCCGCAATGGCATCAGCATTTTTGCCAATCTTATCTGTATTATCAGCAATATTGGCTTTGTTTTCTGCTACTTGATCATCAACGTATTTCAATTGGTCTTCTGTAGCGGCACGACCAGATACAGGTTGTGTTTGGCCTAGAGTCCATGCAGTGTTAGTCAAACCTGTTACTTGAGGAGTTTCAACCCCAGTTGTCGCTTTAACCTTTGGCGCTGTAATCGTTTGAGTAGCTGTTACCGTATCAAAGGTTACATCTTTCTTAGTAGAAATGGTGAAGTCCTTACCATTTTGAGTAATAGAAATGTTATCACCATCGATAAACTTAACTGTATTACCACCTTCAACCTTTTCAGCCGTTTCATTATTAGCAACTACATGCCATGCTGCTAACTCCTTAACTTGTTGTTTACCATTAGGAGTCAAATTGCTCAAATCTCGATCAGCTGCATTCTCGATTTTACCTTTAGTCGTATCATCGAGTTTAACTGTCACATCGTCGCCATTAGCAACAGTCGTAAGACCATTTTCACCTTTCACATTGAATTTCACATCACCTGTGCTCAACGATTTTTCATCAGTCGAACCAGAGTTACCACCTAAAGAAATCTTACGAGCGATAGCAGCAGTATTTTGAGCAATATTAGCTTTATTAGAAGCAATATCCCCTTTATTTGTAGCAATTTCACCAGTATTTTTATCTATTGCAGTTTTATTGTCAGCAATTTTTTGCGTATTCGCAGCAATACTGTTCTTATTGGTAGCAATATCTGTTTTGTTTGTTGTAATGTCACCTACATTTTTAGCAATTGTGGTTTTATTTGTATCAATAGCAGTTTTGTTAGCTTCAGCTTTATCGTCAACTTTTTTCAATTGGGATACATTGACAGCATCTTTATCAGCAACACCATCTGCTACATTGGCAACTTTCAAATTGCCAGCATTAATACCTTTATCACCATCAATTTTTACAGTTTCATTACCGCTAGCATTATTGAAAGAAGCACTGTTTAATTTAGAAAGATCTTTTTTCAAAGCTACAGAGATTTTCTTATCATTTCTAGCAACCGCAACATTATCGTCACCAGAAAAATCTACTGTATTACCTTTTTCAACCGCTACTGGTGTAGCTTCACCATTAGCAGAAAGATTCCAACCATATTTATTTTGATCAATCGCTTGATTAATCGCATTAGCTACGTTGGCAGAATCCGCCATGCCAGCAGTCGCTGTAGCGCTACCATTTGCTACTGTGATATCTTGCTTTTTACCAGAAACTGTAATTTTCTTACCATTAGCTGTAGTCGTAATGTATGTATTATCACCATTTACAGCCAATTTACTATTAGCAAGGTTCACATCGCCTGTACCAGTATCACCTGTAAAAGCTAGATTAACACTCTTTAATTGCGCCACATTTACTGCGTCTGTATCAGCAGTACCTGCAGCAACATAGTTAATTTGACGTGTTTGGTTTATCGTACCAACAGCAACACCACCTAATTTAGACGTTAGGGCGGCACCACTTAAACCAGCATATATATCTGTACGACTAGCATTAATATTATATCCCGCTACGCCTGAAGCAATATCAGCTATAGATTTTGAGCCAACAGCTACACCATCTACTACTTTACCTCTGGCGCCATCACCAACAGCCACAGAACGACTTGCAGATGCGTCTGTTGCGGCATTTGGGCCAATAGCAATAGAATTATCGGCCGTAGCACCAGTATTATCTTTATTAGCAACATCAGAAGATTTTATAGATATATATTTATAAGCGATTTGGTCTACAATAGCGCTAAGTTGAGAGCCATTAATTGCATCTGTGGAAGTAGCACTTACTTCACCAGGAGCCACATGTTTCAACTGACGTTCATACCCTTTAGAACCAAAAGATACAACGTCACCTGGCAATGTTTTATCACCACCAGCCCAGGAAGCAACAACGTTATTTGGCAAAGTATAACTAGATTGTTTTGTACCGCCTACATCAGTGTTAGAACCACCACCGATGGCAATAGCATTATCACGATTTGCCCTAGCCCCTGTGCCAATAGCAATAGCATTTGTTACATCATTATTGGCTTGACCAGAAGCCCCACTAGAAGTTCCTGATAAACGATCCTTCGCATTTGCACCTGTACCAATGGCAATGCCCACATTGCCTGACTGACCTTTCATGCCTAATGTGATACCAGATTCACCAGCCGTTGCCGATGTATATAGTGGGTTTCTCATATCAAATCCTGTTAAGCTTTGAACCGCACTACGCAAATCCCCAGTTTTATTCTCACCATTATTCGTAGTGTAAATAACTTTTACACCATCGGCTTTAACTACATCATCGCCACCAATAACAATAGAAGAGTTACCTTGAGCTATTGTATTTCCCCCAATGGCAATTGCTTGCTCCCCAATTACTCTTGCACCTTCATTAGCAGTATTACCACCACCAATAGCGATTCCTTGTGGACTGTTAACACTGGTACTAGAATTAGAACCTATTGCAATAGAATATCCACCAGCAGCTGCTGCATTTTGACCGAAACCTACAGCTTTATCACCAGTAACAGAAGCACCAGCCCCCAAGCCTACTGCTGTTGCATGCATATTTGTAGGCAAAGTATTTGCCGCCATAGAGATGCTAGCATTAGTCATTGCTAATGCAGCCAAAATTGCTGCTACAACAATTTTCTTTTTGCCACTATTATTCTTAGCGAACTCAGATACTACTACGTAGCAGTTTTTTGATTTGCTCCAAACCACTTTAAAAATCTTATTCATACTTTCTCCTATAAACTATAGTAATAGTAATACTCCCTCGATGTTTTATCATATGGTAAGTCATACGAGAATTCCAAAATTTTCAATATTATAAGTATATCAAAACCTTTAATACACTATCAAGCTTTTTCATTTTTTATTCATAATTCTAAACGGCGCACAAATGCTGCATTAATGCGTTTTATAGTGATTCATATCACAAATTTATATAAAATACGGGCTTATTTTATACCATAACGAAGAGATAAAATGAATATAAATTCATAATCATTATTTTAAACTTGTTTTATAAGATTATATTTTCCCACCACCTCATCAATTCATCTTACATTACATAACAAAAAGCTATCTCATAGAAATAACAATCTACAAGATAGCTTTATTGCTAGTTTATATAATTAAATAGGGAAAACCAATTAAGTTACATTAAAGGCATATACACTTTGTTCGTGTGCTAATTGTATGCGCTTATGTAAGCGTTTCATATATGTACGATATATCGCTTGTGCTTCTTCGACAGATACGATATCAAAATGAATTCCATCCCCCACTGGTAATTGGCTTAACCTAGGTAAATCTGCCGTAATCACAGTACCAATCTTTGTATAGCCACCTGTTGTTTGCCGATCTGCCATGAGCACTATAGGGTTTCCATCAGAAGGAACTTGGATAGAACCAAATACAGCGCCATCGGAGATAATATCCGCACCATCTATATGCTCTATAACAGGGCCATCCAAGCGAAAGCCCATGCGATCACATTGTACAGTCAATGTATATATTTTACTCCCAAAGGTCTTAATCCCTTTCTCTGTAAAATACTTTGCTTGATTTCCGAGAACAACACGCAAAGGTTCGTGACACTCACGGCCGCCGCGGTTATATAAGGCGATATTGAATAAGTTATGACCATCATAGAAGTCGCACACATTCACTTCGTCTCTAGTAAATGCTTTAATGCTAAACTGATCACCTGCTTGTAACGGTCTCCCCTCAAGACCACCTATCTTAGCCTTTGTATGAGTGGATACGCTACCATTAATAGCAGGAACATCAATACCGCCTGAGAAAGCAATATACATACGCACGCCACATTGGCTAAAGCTACCAGAAATAATATCTCCTTCGTGACATATAAAAGGTATGTATCGAGGCACGACTATATTATTAATAGTGGGATGCATATCAGCCCCTGTAAAAGCAACAATACATGTACCTTGAACCGTTAGTGTAGGCGGTAGCACGGTGCATTCTAAAGCACCTAGAGGTTCCTTGTTTCCTACTAGAGCCTGTCCCAAGAGATAGCTTTCACTATCCATAGGACCTGCCACAGGCATACCATATTGTTGAAAGCCAATACGCCCTACATCTTGAATCGTTGTATACATACCCGGAGCATCTACGCGGATTAAAGCGCGTTGAAACTCATTTATATCCACGTAAATCACCACTTTCTATTTCATATATAGATGGAATATATTCCATACCCAAGGATTTAATCCTATGGAATTCGTTTTCATCGATAGGTACATAACGAACGTAGTCCCCTGCCCTTAATAGGGCAGCTTGCTCCTTAGACATGTCATACATAGTCACAGGTGTGCGTCCAATAATCTGCCAGCCCCCTGGAGAATCTGATGGATATGTACCAGTCTGTTCCCCTGCAATACCTACAGAGCCGGCAGGAATCAAAGTCCTTGGTGAAGATAACCGCGGCGTTGCAATGCGTGGGTCCATCCCTCCTAAATAGGTAAAGCCAGGAATAAAGCCTAGCATATAAACTAAATAATCTGTACCACTATGAATGGATACGACCTCATCTTCACTTATATAATTGTGAGAGGCTACAAAGCCTAAGTCTGGTCCAAACTCGCCACCATATACGGTGGGTATTTCAACAATCGTAACGAGTTCATTTGCGCTATCCGTTACCGATTCTTGCAATGTGGGTTCAAGAATTCTACAAATATCTGAATAAGAATATACCATTGCATCATATTGAACAAGCAATGCGCAGTATGTAGGAACTAGTTCAATAATTCCATCTAGCTGTAAGTCTTTAATCTGCTCTATAATTTGTCGGATGTGTCGATTAATCTTTGGATCGATTACTTGACCAAAATCAATAGAGATAGCGCAATCCCCTACAGGTGAAATTGTAGGTTTCATATGTACCTCCTGTTGTAACTGGAAAGTACCATTACTTTTAATTAAAACGTAATGGTGCTTTCACAGATATCAAATTAACCAAGTAACTTAGCAATGCCCTTTAAAGATGTAACACCAATATAAGATGTTACAAGCACTACAATCCAACCGGTATAATATAAAAGTTTATTGTGTTTGTATGCCCCTACGATTTCGGATTTATGAGTAGCAACGAGCATAACTGCCAACGTAACAGGCAAGATTAGACCGTTTACAGAGCCCGCTAAAATCAATAGAGATGCTGGTTTACCAATAAAGATTAAGATACATGTAGAAATAAAGATAAACGCCATAATAGTCAATTTTTCATTTCGTTCTACAACCTTAAACAATGTTTTTAAGAAGGATACTGATGTGTAGGCAGCCCCTACTACAGAGGTCAGCGCAGCACAGAAGAACACTATACCGAATAACTTATGACCGATTTCACCAGCACCGAGAAGAAACGCAGAGCCTGCTGGGTTTTTAGAATCTAGCACAAAGCCCATGGACACTACACCTAAAACGGCTAAGAATAATAACACTCGAACTAATGCATCTACAGACATCCCCATAATTGCTGCACGACGTACATCTTTTAAATGCTCTTGACCTGTAATACCTGCATCAATGAGGCGGTGACCACCAGAAAATGTAATGTAACCACCTACAGTGCCCCCAATAAGTGTAATCGTTGCTAACCACGGCACATGCTCCGGAATTACAGAATGAGACAAGGCTTCTCCTACTGGTGGATTTGTAGAGAATGCTACGTAAGCGATAAGAACAAGCATAACAGTACCGAGTACTTTAGCCGTATTATCTAAAACACCACCCATCTTCTTAGATGTAAATAGTAAGATACCCAAGATACCGCTAATAGCGGCCGCTGTTGTTGTGTCGATACCAAATATAATATTGAGGCCCATAGAAGCACCACCAATATTACCGATATTAAAGGCCAATCCACCAAGGGAAATTAAAAATGCCACTATATAACCAAGGCCTGGCAGTACCTTATTCGCAATATCTTGACCACGCATTTGAGATACACCAATAATCGTCCACACATTAAGCTGTGCAATAATAGAGAAAATAACGGATACAACGATAGCAAACGCAAAGTCTGCTTTTAACTCATTTGTAAATGCTGCCGTTTGCAACATAAAGCCAGGACCAATGGAAGACGTGGCCATTAAGAAAGCTGCCCCTAATAGGACAGAGAAACTCGCTTTACCTGTAATTGGTTTCATAGGAACCTCCAAAATAATAATTAATCTATGTCATACTTATTGCTTAAAGCTCATACTTGCTTTTAATACTTATATTCGTATTTTCTGTTAGTATTAATTAAGCGTTTATTTTAATGTTCTTAATAGTGTTATCGGTGTTGAAAATTCGCCACCGTTATACCAGCTTTTGATAGCCCTTCCCGAATATACTTTGTGAAAGCTATCGCTTCAGGATTATCTCCATGAACACATATGGAATCTGCCACAATATCAATGGTCTTCCCCGTATTAGTAACGACCTTACCCTTTGTAACCATCATGAGAACTCGGTCTAAAGCCTCTTGTGGGTCTTTGATGAAAGCACTTACTTCTGTACGAGGAACTAATGTTCCCTCCTCTGTGTAGCCACGATCGGCAAACACCTCCTGTATAACAGGAATACCTCGTCGCTGTGCCTCTTGAGCAATATAGCTACCGCTCAATACCATAGCCGCAATATTGGGATTTACTGCTTGTAAACCATCTAAAATTGCATCAGCTATTACAGGCGTAACACAAGCTGTATTGTAAAAGGCACCGTGTAATTTCATATGCTGTAAAATAATGTCATGACTATCACAAAAAGCTTGTAGTGCGCCCAGTTGGTATATCATATAGGCTTTTGCCTCAGCAGGATTTACTGCCATCGCACGACGACCAAATCCCATCAAATCTGGATAACCAGGATGTGCCCCTACGGCTACGCCCTTTTCTTTACATATGCGGACAGTCGCATCCATAATAAGCGGATCTCCAGCGTGCCAACCACAAGCAATATTAGCACTTGTTACGTGATTTAATACTTCACTATCCATACCTAATGTATAATTACCAAAACTTTCGCCTAAATCACTATTTAAATCTACATAATGAGACATATACTATTACCTCTCCATCTTCATCTATTTTATAAATTCTATAGAATATTGAATTTAATGATACGATTATACTAAATAAACCTATATCTTAGCAAGGATATTTATCAAATCTACAAAATTATTTTATAAATGCAAAAACCACAAGATTAAAATCTTGTGGTTTGTATGTATACTCATTTTTTATCTGACCCTACTATATCCAGTCATGAGCTCATAAATAGTATTTTGTATATTATCCGATTCTGTTATTTCAGAAACGGCACAAATAAAATCGGGATGCGCTTGCCAAACGATATCAGCATTTATCGTTTTAATGCCCCCAATGGCGACAATGGGAACCTTACTAAACTGCTTTGCCCAATATACATAAGAAATCCCTACAGGATTAGCATTGGGTTTTGTCTGTGTAGAAAAAATAGGCCCTACCCCAATGTAATCAATAACACCTGTATATCTGTTTGCCGCTTTTAGATCGGATATACTATGAGTTGACCACCCAATCAACATATTAGGCCCTACGATTCGTCTTACCGTATTAGGGGGCAAATCATCTTGCCCAATATGAACACCATCAGCATGTACAGCCAACGCAAGATCAACATAATCATCAATAATTAATAGTGCATGATAATCAGAGGTCAACCGCCTCAAAATCATAGCCTCCTGATATCGCAGAATAGGTGTTTTTCCCTTTTCACGATATTGAATAATTCGTATCCCTGCACTTAGCATATCTTTTACAAGCGGAATCACATCTCGAGTACCGCCCGTAATTCCATATATAGGGCAAGCATTCATTACCTCTGTCAATTTATCTTTTCTGTCCACTTATTTCACCTCATTAGACATAGTCTTTTCTAGTAAAAGTGATAACGCTAGATCCGCCTGTTTTGCAGCAGCAATAGCCACACGTGGTGCATAAGGATACGCATTATCTACACCGGAATGCTCGTCACCAACAATATATAAATTTTGACCTAACTTTTTAGTTCGTAACGCATCGGAATTACCTATTCCAGCCAATCCGGATACCATGATTTTAGGTACATCTACTGAGATTGTAGCCTCTAAGAACATAGATTTAGCTTCTACCGCATCAAAGGCTTCTATCAAAATATCGGCGTTTTTATAGATTTCAAGTATATTCTCGATTGTCAATTTATCCTTATAAACCGTAACGATAACATTTGAATTAATGGCAGTTAACACATCTTGTAAAGCCTCTACCTTATACTGCCCCACATGATGCGAAAAATAGTATTGTCGATTTAGATTACTTAGCTCTACAATATCATAATCTGCAATAATCAGATGTCGAATACCACTACGTACAAGGTTAACAGCACAATTGGATCCCAATCCGCCAGCACCTAAAACGCCTACTACTGAATTCTGCAATTTACGAAACTCCTCAGGACTATAGAAGTGAGATATAGCCGTTTCAAATTCGTTATTCATATGAGCCATACACATGTCTCCTCATAGTGTCTGCCAATCTTTATAAATGGGTTGGTATCCATTATTTTCGAGCATTGCAGCCATTTCACTTACACTGCGATTATCACTGATTGTAAATTGGCTAGAATCATCTTGTTTTGTATGTCCCCCTACAGAGGTCGTTACGCCAGCTGAAAGTTTTGTAATCCCCAGTCTCACCAGATTATCACGCATATACTTGCTTTCACGAGAGGAAAGTGTAATTCCCACACGGGGGAACAAAAGACGCAAAGCCAAAATATATTGAACTAATGCCGTATCATCTACAGGATATTTTGGTGAATAACCTACTGCACAAGGTCGAATTCTTGGAACGGAAACAGATAATTCTACATCTAAATAATGTTGCATAAGATAATTAAGATGTAACATCGTCTTGTATGCCTCTCTATGCCATTCATCAAGCCCCATTAAAGCACCAATATTGACTACTCTAAATCCAGCCTGACAAGCCAACTCAGGCGTATCAATACGCTTTGCAAAATCACTCTTAGGCCCAAATGGATGTAATTGCGCATACAAAGTCGGATTATATGTCTCTTGGAACATCGTCATTCCATCTGCTCCAACTGCGACTAATCCTTTATATTCCTCCAGCGTAAGCGAATACACCTCAATACTAACGCTACTAAAAATAGGAACCAATTTTTCTACGGCGGCCTGTATATACGACGGTGGACTGCAGGATTTAGACTCACCAGTTAGCACCAAAACTTGTTCTAATCCCGTTTCAGCAATCGCTTTTGCCTCAAACTCAATATCGTCTAAACTTAGTTTTTCACGAGCAATCCCACTATGATGGCTATATCCACAATACACACAACCATTGTCGCAATAGTTTGAGATGTACATAGGCGTGAACAGCTGTATAGTATAACCAAATTGCTGTACCGTCCGTTCATGAGCTAACTGCGCCATATTTTCTAAATACAGCAGGGCTTGAGGTGATAATAGAATAAGTGCATCATCAATATCAAGTACTGCTTTAGAGAGCGTTGAAAGTATTTCATCGTCAGTTACAACATCTAATGTTTTAGCTATATCTTCGTCAGAAACTCTTGAAAGCACATCTAAAAATGACATATTCTCACCTTACTTTCGCAAGAAACCAGTTAACGGAGAAGATGCACTGCCTACCAACTTCTTAGGTGCACATTTTGCTAGATATGCCTTACGTCCAGCCTCTACGGCATGATAAAAAGCCTCTGCCATACCTACTGGATCTGAACTCGTAGCAATAGCCGTATTAACAAGAACAGCACTAGCTCCCATTTCCATAGCTATTGTTGCATCGGAAGGTCTGCCTATCCCCGCATCAACAATAATCGGTACATCAATAGAGCTGATTAAAATCTCTATTAACCCTTTTGCTTCAAGTCCACGATTGCTACCAATAGGCGAAGCGAGGGGCATAATACAACTAGCACCAGCATCTACCAGTCGCTTTGCATCCATCAAATTAGGACTCATATAAGGAAAGACGATAAACCCTTCCTTTGCCAACACTTCAGTAGCTTTAATAGTCTCTAGATTATCGGGCATCAAATACATCTGATCTTGAATGACTTCAATCTTAATCAAATCACCACAGCCTAATTCTCTTGCCATGCGTGCAATACGTATAGCTTCGTCTGCATTTCGAGCACCCGATGTATTCGGTAATAAATGCATCCTATCAGGGATATAATTTAATATATCCTCTTCACTTTGTGTTGTACCTGCTCGTCTAAGAGCAACCGTCACAATGTCTGATTTCGATGCTACCAGTGCATCTCGCATCAAATTATAAGATGCATATTTCCCTGTTCCTACTAATAAGCGACTAGAAAATGTTGTATTACCTACAGTAAATGAATCCAACATATCAACCACCTCCTACAAAGCTAACGATTTCTAATCTATCAGCAGCCGTTAATTTAGTGGTTGTATATGTTTTCTTACTAAGAATCTCGCCATTAAGCTCAACTACAAAGTGTTTACCAGTATACCCTAATTCATCAAGAATCAAATGAAGTTGCTCATTTGAAACCTGTTTTGGCTCTCCATTAACAATCAAATCCATAATGACCTCCCATATGAAAAAGCTTATAAAATATCAATATATTCTTCTTGTAAAGCTTTATTCATACTGCGTACTGCACAGAACTTACCGCACATTGAACAGGTTTCACTATGATCTTCCTCCGGTGCTCTACTTTCACGAATAGAACGAGCTCGTTCCGGATCAATAGCACAAGCATATTGTGCTTCCCAGTCGAGAACTTGACGCGCCTTAGCCATAGTGTCGTCTATATCTCTTGCATTAGTAATACCACGAGCAATATCTGCAGCATGCGCCGCTATTTTAAAAGCCATAATTCCATCTTTTACATCATCTGCATTTGGTAAGGCTAAATGTTCCGCTGGTGTAACATAGCACAAGAAGGACGCCCCATGCATACCCGCTACAGCACCACCAATAGCAGCCGTAATATGGTCATAGCCTGGAGCAATATCTGTTACAAGCGGTCCCAATACATAGAATGGCGCTCCATCACACAAGGACTCTTGTATTTCCATATTCATTTGTATTTGATGTAAAGGTACATGCCCAGGTCCTTCAATCATAGCTTGTACACCATATTGTTTCGCTCGTTTTGCCAATTCACCAAGCCTTACAAGTTCTTCAATTTGGCATACATCAGTTGCATCCGCCAAGCAACCTGGACGACAAGCATCACCTAAAGACAAAGTAACATCATATTCTTTGCAAATCTTTAAGATTTCATCAAAGTATTCATAGAATGGATTTTCATGACCTGTCATACTCATCCATGCAAATACCAAACTCCCTCCGCGGCTAACAATATTAAGCAACCGTTTATGATTCTTAATTTGATCTATTGTTTTTCTCGTAATACCACTGTGGATAGTAATAAAATCTACACCATCTTGAGCGTGTAATCGGATAGTGTCCAAGAAGTCTTGAGCCGTTAATTCACCCAAATCTTTTTGATGATGAATGACACTATCATAGATAGGCACTGTACCAATCATTACTGGCGATGTCTCGATTAATTTACGTCTAAAAATACGAGTGTCACCATGAGTGGAAAGATCCATGATCGACTCTGCTCCAAGTCGAATAGCTCGATTAACCTTTTCAATTTCACTATCATAATCAGTAACATCTTTCGATGTACCTAAATTAACATTGACTTTTGTTCTAAGGCGTTTGCCAATCCCCTCAGGCGAAATATTAGTATGCTGCTTGTTACAAGGAATAACAACCTTTCCTGCTGCCACTAGGGAGCGTAACACCTCTTCATCCATACTTTCTTTTTCCGCGACTACTTTCATTTCTTTCGTAACTACGCCAGCCACAGCCGATTCCAATTGTGTCATAAACATTTTTACATCCTCCTATATAAAAGACATATATAGTTAGGTATGCAAAAACGGGTATCGAACAAAATGATCGATACCCGTATTAAGTATTAGCGTGCTTCCTACGCGGGCATGATCCCGATCAGGTATAAAGGTCAGGTGCTCGCAGCCCTTTCTCAGCCTATATAATAGGCTCCCTTGCATACTCACTATATAATTATACTTTTAATATTACTACTTTATTCAGATTTGTCAAATGATTATTCTGACTCTTATATATCTATTGTTTATTTCTCAGCCTTATCTTGGTCTTTACTATCATCAGAATCTGCTTTTTCAGAGATTACAATGTGCCCATCCTTAACATCAGCAATCAAATGTTTTACATCGATATTATCCAAGTAAAAATCTGTTACATTATCTCGGATTTCAGATTCCACAACACGGCGTAATGGACGAGCGCCCATAGTTTTGTCATACCCTTGTTCCATCAACAATTCTTTAGCTGCATCTGTTACATCAAGAGTGATGGCTTTCTTAGCCAAAGTCTTATTAACTTGATCGAGCATCAAATCTACGATTTTTTTCAAATCTTCTTTGCTCAATTGATTGAACTCGATAACTGCGTTGAAACGGTTCAAGAACTCTGGACGGAAGAATGGAGCAATGCGTTCCATTACATCTACTTTATTTTCATCATCATTGTCACTACCATAACCGAAACCTGCATTGGATGTAGCGATAATAACAGTATTTTTAAAGTTTACTGTGTTACCTTGACCATCTGTTAAGCGACCATCGTCCAATACTTGTAAAAGTAATGTAATAACTTGAGGGTCTGCTTTTTCGATTTCATCGAATAATACGATGGAATAAGGATTACGACGAACACGTTCAGTCAATGTGTTAGAGTTATCTTCGTAACCAACATAACCAGCTGTAGCACCAATTAGTTTAGATACGGCTGTGCGATCACTGTATTCGGACATATCCAAACGAATAATTGCATCTTTGTTACCGAACATATCTAGAGCTAATTGTTTAGCTAATTCTGTTTTACCTACGCCAGTAGGACCTACGAATAAGAAGCTACCGATTGGACGGTTGCCTTCGTCAAAGCCTGCACGGTTACGACGAATTGCTTTAGATACAGCCTCTACTGCTTTATCTTGACCGATTACATGAGCTTCTAAACGAGATTTCATATCTTTCAAGCGCTCGATATCAGACGCCCCCATTTGAGATACAGGAATACCAGTCATTCTTTCAACGGCTTCTGCTACGTCGTTTACTTGCGCTACCACCTTTTGATTTTCTGTGTGATTGTCGAGCTCTGCTTGTAACTTTTGAATGCGCATTTTTTCGTTAATTGCAGATTCATAGTCTTCTTTTTGAGCATATTCCTCTTGTTTTGCTTTAGCATCTGCAATATCGGCTTCCAATGTTTTAATATCTGTTACAGGATGTTGAGATGCCAAATGAGCTGCTGTTACATCGATCAGGTCGATAGCTTTATCTGGCAAGCTACGTTGCGGAATATATTGTACGGAATAATCTACAGCGGCTTTCAAAACGGCATCTGGCAATTCAATATTATGATGCGCTTCGTATAATGGACGAATGCCTTGTAAGATTTTGAAAGTATCCTCTGGAGATGGCGCATTTACCTTTACCTCATTGAAACGACGAGCGAGAGCTGCGTTTTTCATGATTGTATTACGGTATTCATCTTGTGTTGTAGCGCCGATTACAGTCATTTCACCACGAGACAAAGCAGGTTTTAAGATATCTGCCAAGCCTTTGGAGCCTTGACCATCACCGGTAGAACCAGCGCCCAAAATTTGATGGATTTCATCGAAGAACAAGATAATATTGCCAGCGGCTTTTACCTCTTTAATAAGGTTTTGAATGTTTTCTTCGAAGGAACCACGGTATTGAGTACCAGCTTCCAAGCCAGAAATATCGATGGAAATGATTTCTTTATTTTTAATGGCTGCTGGAACATCACCATTTACAATAGCTTGTGCCAAGCCTTCTACTACTGCAGTTTTACCAACACCAGCATCACCTACAAGTACTGGATTGTTTTTAGTACGACGCGCTAAGATTTCTGCTGTTTCTTGGATTTCTTTGTTACGACCAATTACAGGATCGAGTTTACCATCACGAGCTTGTTGAGTTAAGTTCGTCCCCAAACGAGCAAGAATACCATCTTGTTTAATTTTACCTTGTTGCGCAGCTTGAGCAGCTTGCATTTCTTCATTAGATGGTAAGCGACCAGTTTGACGGTAGTAAGCAAACTCCTCTGGAGTTACTTCACGACCATTAATCTTATAACTACGTCGTTCTGTGGAATAACCACCCATATTACCCATCAATTGATTAAACAAATCATTCATGCTAGAAAATTCATTACCAAAGTTGTTAAAGTTGTTGTTCATATATTTTACCCCCTCATACATCATAGAGTTTAACTATTTGACTAATACTATTTTTACTGGGTTTATTTACCCTACGACATTATAATAACCCCTAAAAGTCAAAAAGTCAATATATCAAATTAGAATTTTTGACTTTTATTTTGACTAATTTGACTTATAAGGAAAAATGTAGATAAATACTAGATTTATAAGGCGCGATTAAAACTGAACTTTTGAGTGATTTATTATAAATGCAAAAAGACCATTCGTCGAATGGTCTTTTATTAACAATATTACTTTGATTTTTTATATTCTGATCTAAATCCATCTCGAAGTACTGCATAGCGTAGTAAATTTCTTATAAAGGATTGTACATTAGAATTTCGCCACTCTAACAAATGGGAGTTATCAAGACGACCTAAATATATTGTATCATCTTTTACTAATTCAGGAGCTCTTTTTTGAACATAAGCAAGTAATTCCTTTTTAGGTAACGCTCCGTCTCGACCTCTTGTTATAGCACCATTGTGTGTAATTTCAATCATATTGGTATTGATATCAAACTTACAAAATTTATCCAAATTCAACTGTAATGAATGATGTCTAGTTTCTTTATTTGTTATAGATACATTCAACTGAGTTCTACCAATGGTATTGCCCCAATGGGGGTCATTTTCAGTATGTGCAGTACCACATATACTAATCCCTAAAACTTGATCTTTCCCCTCATAATCCTGAGCGATAAATAAACGTGTCCAATTTTGATAAGACCCACCGCCTCTATTTCCAAAAAAAGTGAACCCTCTGAAACAATCTTCTATTACACCTATTTTCTCTAGAATATTCGGAGATGAAATCTTCTTTAATAATAGTAAATTTAAAAAATTAAGGTAAAACTCATAATTTTCTTCAGGACTATCCTCCCCGATATATCCCATATTCAAAAATTTATTTTGCAACCTTTTTGAGTTAATATCCTCAAATGTATATGGTTTATCTTTGTTTTCCTTAATAAACTTTACTTTAGATTTTAGAAGCTCTTGATAAGTCGGAATTTTATCGACTTCTTTATACTTACCATTCTTAAATTGATAAACCACAGCATTGATACCATTAACAAGCATGATATATTCAGCATCTAATATATCCCGATATCTTATTGCTTGATCTAATACCAAATTACATTCAACATCAATATGAGGGGCTTTACACTCTATCACCAATAAAACTTCTTCTTGTTTATCATCACGGTAAACTACGATATCAGCTCTCCCCCTTAGACCTTTTTTCACATGGCACATAGGTTCTTCTACACGAATTCGTTCAATAGGTACTCCTAGTCTCTTTTGTAAAAATATAATTGTTTTTTGCCGAACCTCTTCTTCCGGTGTTTTCTGGACTAAAAAATATCTAATGGGATCAAAATAACACTTTTCATCTTGTTTACGTTCATGTAATTTTATTGAATTAAAAATACATTCTACATTCTCCATTTAATTTACTCCTTACAACACCCGCATAAATTCATCTATTTTTCATTTTTAACATTATATCATACATAAATATTAGTTGTCTTATAAAGGGACACTACAATTAAAAGAAAAAAGGTTCCGTATTTCAGTTGCGGCTTATCGGCCATCAACTTCCTACGGAACCTTTTTCCTTTACGATATAGGATAACACTACAAGAATGCTATAGCGAAATCATCATTTTAATTACTATATTTAGTTATTAACCTTTATTGGCTAGTAAACTATTAACCATAGCTTTCAACGATTCGATTTCAGCTTGTTGTTTATCCAATACTTCCTTCTGTCTACTATTCTCTTGTTTCAAAGAGGTCATTTCATCTTGCATCACATAAATGGAGCTGATTGGACCGCCTTTGTAGCGTTCTGGTACAGCTTTTTTAGCATCGCTGTTACCAAACTTATGAGTATAACCGGCATTGATCATATTATGACGTCCACCTACAGAAACACCCACGTTGAACATTGTATCTTCATTAGTATAATGAGCAAGACCTAATGCTGCTGCACTCTTACCACGGTAGTTACCATATCCAGCCATAACTTGAGTTGGTTCCAATGGATCATATTGAATTGGTTTCAACGCTGACATAGCCGCCGCATGAGCGCCTACTTGTTGTGTTTCGGATTCAACATTAGCAATTGCATTAGCAAGCTGAGCATTAGATTTTTTCAATTGACCAAGGTTAACCGCATCTGTATCTGCTGTACCAGCTGCAACACCCTTGATTTGATTGTTGCCATTATTCAAGCCTTCAGTAGTTAAAGACACCGTACCAGCATTTGGATTTTGCGGATTAGCAGGTGTGATAGTCACGCCAGAACCATTTACAACAGAAGTATTTCCTGCTGCATCTTTGCTTTTAATAATGTCACCTTTCATAACAGTAGATGCACCATTATCGTCCTTCACTTCCACACTAGACAAACCATTCAAATCTTTAGCTAATTGTACTTGTAACTTACCGTCTTTTGCATTAACACCGATATTGTTATCGGACAATTTCGCTGCATCAGCGCCGCCAACAATTTCAAGTTTTTCATTCAAGGTCTTATCGATAACTGTATTCCCATTATCACCAGCGAAATGCAAGCCATCGTTCATAGTCGCTACAGTTTCTTTTACAAGATTGCCGTTAGCGTCTTTCGTTTCATAAACGATACGATCTTTACCAGCACCAGTACCTGTCAAGCCATCAGCACCTTTAGCCGCTGTAATAGATGCATTCGCACCATCTTTACCACGTACACCCATAGTGCCGTCAGCACCATTCAATACAACGCCCGGTTTATCATTTGCTACATCGCCTACGGATACACTTTCAAGACCTGTCATATTTTTATTCAAGGAATACGTGAAAGTAGTACCTGTTTGGTCAATAGTGAGGTTGTCACCGGCACGGAATTCTACCTCCGTTTTATCCCCAACCTTAGTCGCTGCATTATTGCCTGTCGCTTGGCCGGTGCCTGTAGCACTGCTCTTCGCCATCCAGCCAAAGTCTGCTACCTTATCTTCTACGGCCATCACACGAGTATCTACCGCTTGAATTTGGTCTTCTGTCGCTGCTTGACCGCTCACAGGAGCCTGCCCACGAGTCCATGTCTTATTGGATAAACCGTTCACAGTACCTTTATTGTCCTTGTTAACAGTTACATCACCCGCTTTGAGATCTTTGCCTTCTACAGTACCTTCGGATGTAATATTGCCTTTAGTCTTGATGCTACCATCAGTTCCGTCAAGAACAATATTACCATTACCCAAGTTAACTTTGTCCGCCAACTTGATATCGTAATTCGTATGACCATCAGCAGGATCTACAGTTTCTTCTAGCACCAAATTCGGAGTTTCTGTATTTTTCTTATTAACAGATACTGTTGTTTTAGATGCCGCTGCCGCTTTCTTCACATCACCGATATTCGCCGCATTAGTATCAACATCACCACCGCTCGCTACATTGGAGATGACTTTACCACCATTGTTTAAGCCTTTATCGGTAAGAGATATTTCATTCGCACCTGGATTAATGGTCATACCTTTAGGACCGTATTGAGTTGTATTCGTACCGTCTGTCACAGTCGTGCCTGCACCACTGATTGTGGACACTGCATTACCATTTTTGAATTGAGCGCTAGTCAAGTCATTCAATTCTTTAGACAATTGCACGTGCAACTTACCGTCTTTCGCATTAACACCGATATTGTTATCGGACAATTTCGTTGCATCAGCACCACCAACAATTTCGAGTTTTTCATTTAATGTCTTATCGATAACTGTATTTCCATTATCGCCAGCGAAATGTAAGCCATCATTCATTGTGGCTACAGTTTCTTTAACAGGATTGCCGTTAGCGTCTTTCGTTTCATAAACGATACGATCTTTACCAGTACCTGTACCTATCAATCCGTCAGCACCTTTAGCCGCTGTAATAGATGCATTCGCACCATCTTTACCGCGTACGCCCATAGTGCCGTCAGCACCGTTCAATACAACGCCCGGCTTATCATTTGCTACATCCCCTACGGACACACTTTCAAGACCTGTCATATTTTTATTCAAAGAATACGTGAAAGTAGTGCCTGTTTGATCAATAGTGAGGTTGTCACCGGCACGGAATTCTACTTCCGTTTTATCACCGACCTTAGTCGCTGCGTTATTGCCTGTTGCTTGACCTGTGCCTATAGCACTGCTCTTCGCCATCCAGCCGAAGTCCGCTACTTTATCTTCTACGGCCATCACACGAGTATCTACCGCTTGAATTTGGTCTTCTGTCGCTGCTTGACCGCTCACAGGAGCCTGTCCACGAGTCCAAGTCTTATTGGATAAACCGTTCACAGTACCTTTATTGTCCTTGTTAACCGTTACATCGCCCGCTTTAAGATCTTTGCCTTCTACAGTACCTTCGGATGTAATATTACCTTTAGCCTTGATGCTACCATCAGTTCCATCAAGAACAATATTACCATTACCTAAGTTAACTTTATTTGCCAACTTAATATCGTAATTCGTATGACCATCAGCAGGATCTACGGTTGCTTCTAGTACCAAATTCGGAGTTTCTGTATCTTTCTTATTAACAGATACTGTCGTTTTGGATGCTGCAGTCGCTTTCTTCACATCGCCGATGTTCGCCGCATTAGTATCAACATTACCGCCGCTCGCTACATTGGAGATGACTTTGCCACCATTGTTTAAGCCTTTATCGGTAAGAGATATTTCATTCGCACCTGGATTAATAGTAATGCCTTTAGGACCGTATTGAGTCGTATTCGTACCGTCTGTCACAGTCGTGCCTGCACTACTGATTGTAGATACTGCATTGCCGTTTTTGAATTGAGCGCTAGTCAAGTTATTCAATTCTTTAGACAATTGTACATGCAACTTACCGTCTTTCGCATTAACACCAATATTGTTATCGGACAATTTCGCTGCATCAGCACCGCCAACAACTTCTAGCTTCTGATTCAATGTCTTATTAATAACTTCAGGATTATTATCGCCACCAAATTGCAAACCGTCTTTTAATGTTGCTACCTGTTCTTCAGTGCCAGCTGCATTAGTATAAACAATGCGATCCGCTTGGTCTGTTTCACCTACATGAGCATCACCTTTTCCAGTCTTAATAGTTGCCTTTGCACCATCCGGATTTGTAAGACCTAAACTAGTCATATCAGAGATCTCTTTATTTAAGGAGAATATAATATCTCTACCAGTTTGATTTACATTTAGGTTATTACCTGCTTTAAAAGTCACTGTATCAGAACCTGTTACAGTACTTGTGGAGTCACCAGAATGAGTTCCGCCATCAGCAGCAGTAGCGACATTCCATGTTGCCAAGGTCTTAACCTTCTGTTCGCCTTCCGGTGTAAGATTATCTAGCTTATTCGTTGCAGCGTTATTGATCTTAGCCTTTGTATCATCATTAATATCAACAGTTACTACCCCATCTGCAGTAGTTGTAGCAGTCGTCATAGTACCATTTTTAAAGTTCAAACCTTTCTTTAATGTAACGGTCTTATCTGTACCATCATTATCCTTATAAGTCAGGATAGTAGATTCTGCTATCTTAGTTGGATCGATACCAATTTTGTAAGTTGCTGTATCTTTGTCCGCACTAAGCTCAGGTGTCACAGTAATCGGGCCATTAGGATCTGCTGCTGCCATTGTAACTGCTTTAACAGCCTCTTGTTTAACTGCTTTTTCTGTCACGGTTACTGTTACATCATCACCAGCTGCAGAAGTCGTTACAAGGCCTGCACCTTTTACATTAAACTTAACATCACCTGTACTTAAGGATTTTTCTGTTGTATTACCTGTATCGCCACCTAAGGAAATCTTACGAGCCAAGGCTGCCGTATTAGTTGCAATGTTCTGCGTATTGATTGCAATATTACCTTTATTTGTGGCAATTTCTGTAGCATTTTTCGTGATATTGTCCGCATTCTTTGCAATATTATCCTTGTTCTTATCGATATTAGCCTTATTCGTAGCAATATCATCTTTATTTGTTGCTACTTGTGTATCAACAGCTTTCAATTGATCTTCTGTTGCCGCACGGCCACTAACAGGAGTTGTAGTACCAGGTGTCCAGGACGTATTAGTAAGCCCTTCAACTGCAGGTGCTGTCACTTTTGAACCAGCTGTAACACTGTTAAACGTCACATCATCTTTTGTTGCAACGGTGAAAGTTTTACCATTTTGCGTAATAGCGATATTGGAACCATCATTAAATGTAACGGTATCTCCACCTGTTACTGTTTCAGCATTGCTGTTATTCGCCTTTACCTTCCATGCGGACAAGCTCTTAACTTTTTGTTCCCCATCTGGTGTAAGGTTATCTAGCTTGTTCGTTGCGGCATTATTGATTTTAGCCTTTGTATCATCATTGATATCAACAGTTACGACCCCATCTGCATCAGTTGTAGCAGTCGTCATAGTACCGTTCTTAAAGTTCAAGCCCTTCTTTAATGTAACGGTCTTATCTGCCCCATCATTATCCTTATAGGTCAAGTTAGTAGTCTCTGCTACTTTAGTTGGATCAATACCAACTTTGTAAGTTGCTGTATCTTTGTCCGCACTAAGCTCAGGTGTCACAGTAACCGGACCATTAGGATCCGCTGCTGCCATTGTAACCGCTTTAACAGCCTCTTGTTTAACTGCTTTTTCTGTCACGGTTACTGTTACATCATCACCGGCTGCAGAAGTCGTTACAAGGCCTGCACCTTTTACATTAAACTTCACATCTCCTGTACTTAAGGATTTTTCTGTTGTACTACCAGTATTACCACCTAAAGAGATTTTACGAGCCAAAGCTGCAGTATTGGTTGCAATATTACCTTTATTTGTGGCAATTTCTGTAGCATTTTTCGTAATATTGTCCGCATTCTTTGCAATATTATCCTTGTTCTTATCGATATTAGCCTTATTCGTAGCAATATCATCTTTATTTGTTGCTACTTGTGTATCAACGGCTTTCAATTGATCTTCTGTTGCCGCACGACCACTAACAGGAGTTGTAGTGCCAGGTGTCCAGGACGTATTTGTAAGCCCTTCTACCGCAGGTGTTGTCACCTTTGTCGTAGCTGTTACAGTATTAAAGTTTACATCATTTTTAGTCGCTACAGTAAATGTCTTGCCATTTTGAGTAATAGCTATATTAGAGCCATCATTAAATGTAACGGTATCTCCACCTGTTACTGTTTCAGCATTACTGTTATTAGCCTTTACCTTCCATGCAGATAAGCTCTTAACCTTTTGTTCACCATCTGATGTAAGATTATCTAGCTTATTCGTTGCAGCGTTATTAATTTTAGCCTTTGTATCATCATTGATATCAACCGTTACTACTCCATCTGCAGCAGTTGTAGCAGTCGTCATAGTACCGTTCTTAAAGTTCAAACCTTTTTTTAATGTAACGGTCTTATCTGCACCATCATTATCCTTATAGGTCAAGTTAGTAGTCTCAGCCACTTTAGTGGGATCAATACCAACTTTGTAAGTTGCTGTATCTTTGTCCGCGCTAAGCTCAGGTGTCACAGTAATCGCACCATTAGGATCCGCTGCTGCCATTGTAACCGCTTTAACAGCTTCTTGTTTAACTGCTTTTTCAGACACAGTTACGGTTACATCTTTACCAGATGCAGTAGTTTTAGCAAGACCAGCACCTTTAATATTTAAAGTACTATTAGCAAGATTAACATCACCTGTGCCGGTATCTCCAGCTACTTTCAAATTCACACTTTTTAACTGTGCCACATTTACAGCATCTGTATCAGCTGTACCAGCAGCCACACCTGTAATTTGACGTGTATTCGTCTCATTACCTACAGCAAAAGCACCTAAAGTAGATGTCAATGCTTTACCGGATAAAGCACCATATTTATCGGTTCTAGAGTCGTTTACATTATAGCCTGCTACACCACTAGCTATGCTCGCTTTAGACTGTGAACCTACAGCTACACCATTCGCTACAGTAACAGTTGCACCAGTACCTAAAGCAGTCCCTTTAGTAGCAGCAGTTGTTGTAGAAGCATCCGGACCTATAGCCATAGAATCAGTTGCTTCTGCACCTTTATTAGATTTATTTCCAGCCAAATCAGATTTAATAGAAATATATTTAGATAAAGTCTTCTCAGCTATTGCATATAACTGAGAGCCATTCACCGCATCTGTAGAAGTTGCACTGACAATACCAGGAGCTACATTTTTAAGCTGACGTTCATAACCAGGAGCACCGAATGATACCACGTCACCAGGCAACACATTTTCACCACCGGCCCAGTTAACCGTATCTCCATTACTCATAGTATAGCTTGTTTGTGCTACACCCGCTGCATCAGTATTAGCACCACCACCGATTGCAATGGAGTTATCCCGATTAGCTTTTGCACCGGCACCAATAGCGATAGCGTTAACTACATTACCAGCCTTACCATCTAGGCGAGTAGCGGAATCCGCCCCCATGCCGAGAGAAAGACCCAAGTCACCAGCTTTAGTTTTCATCCCAATGGCAGTCCCTGCATGACTAGCTGTAGCGGTGATATATTGAGGCAATTGGATATTCGCCAAATCAATAGATGCCTGTCTCAATGTCCCCGTTTTAGCTTGTCCAGTGTTAATATCTGTATAAGTTACAGTTCTAGCAAATGCAACCTCTACGTCATCACCACCTACTACAATAGAGGAATCCCCACTAGCTACAGTATTACCGCCGATAGCAATAGATTGAGAACCCGTCGCTTTAGCACCACTATCATCAGAAGCTCCACCAATAGCAATTGCCTGATCTTCTGTTGCTTGAGAATGTCCACCGATAGAAACACTATTATTACCACTAGCAATAATCCCAGAGCCAATACCAATTGCCCTATACCCATCAACTGAAGAAGTTCTAAATTGACTGCTTGTCCCTATAACTATACTAGACATATTACTTGTAGTTGCATACTGACCGATTTTAATAGAGCCTTTGTCTGTTAGCTCCGATGGTAAAGTCGCCCCCATAACATGAGCTGCACCACCAGTTACCGCCAACACAGCAAAAACACTAGTTAATACAGCCTTTTTAGCACTATAATTATTTGCTATCTCAGACACAACTACATAACACTCTTTGCTTTTACTCCAAATCACCTTGAAAATCTTATTCATGAAACACTCCTATTACAACAATAACCTAGATATCCATTTATAAAACCTCATACATACATATGAAAGCTTATAATTAACCATAATATTTATAATTATATAAAATCATCAATACAACAATCAAGGTAAATTCATTTTTCATTCATGCTTTATCATCATACAAAAATCCAGTGTTTATAGTATTATTTTAATTCTATTTTAGACTTTTGCCATCTTATAAGTACATTTTTTTACTCATTCATATATTAGTTTATGAAATTTTATTCATTTTTAATACAGGTTTATCTTTTTACATTTTTTTTATGTGTAACTATGCTAAAAACGCAAACAAAAACGGATAGCTCATTACGAACTATCCGCTTATTTCTTTGGTGATCCAGGAGGGATTCGAACCCCCGACCCACGGCTTAGAAGGCCGTTGCTCTATCCAACTGAGCTACTGAACCATGTGGATTCCCTATATAATTATCTATTATAGTATAAATTATGTACTATGTATCGTCAACTACACCCTATCTTAGTATACCCTAAAAAAGGCAAAAAAAAATGGAGCGGGTGAAGGGAATCGAACCCTCGCGACCAGCTTGGAAGGCTGGGGCTCTACCATTGAGCTACACCCGCAAATAAAAAATGGTCGGAGCAGCAGGATTCGAACCTGCGACCCCCTGGTCCCAAGCCAGGTGCGCTACCAAACTGCGCTATGCCCCGTCATTAATTACTTTGCTATTATAGCAAACCCGGTAGTTGATGTCAACCACTACTCTTGCTGAGTTCTTACTCTCTCGAGTATCGCTCTGCAACGAAAATTATTATATCATTGATAGAAACTAGTGACAAGTACTTTTTTACAACTTCATTAATTTTTTTACTTATACATTAATACATTCTTTAATATATATCTATCCTTACTTCTATTATCCTATACGCCTACGCCTCTATATCATTTTAATCTATAGATTATTCGCCCTAATAGTATAAAGCCAATCATATACTTAATCGAGCATATAAAAACATGCACCCCTTTCGAGGTGCATGTTGTATTGTTCTATAGTTATATAAGATTTTAAAATGCTAGTAAAGCAAATAAACTAACCTTCGTAGCTACCATCTTCTACTGCTTGAGGATTTTTTGCGATACCTTGTTTTACAGCAACTTCAGCAACTGCTTTAGCAACAGCTGGAGCAACACGAGGATCGAATACGGATGGCATTACGTTTTCTTCGTTCAATTCGCTATCAGGAATCAAATGAGCCAAAGCGTCAGCAGCAGCTAATTTCATTTCGTCAGTGATTTGAGCCGCACGAACATCGATAGCACCGCGGAATACGCCCGGGAATACTGCTACGTTGTTGATTTGGTTAGGAGCGTCGGAACGACCTGTACCAGCAACACGGATACCAGCAGCTTTCATATCAGCATATGTTGCTTCTGGGTTAGGGTTAGCCATTGCAAATACGATTGCATCGTCAGCCAAGTTTTCCAAAATTTCTTTTGTGAAAGCACCTGCTGCAGATACACCAAGAAGAATATCAGCACCTTTAGCATTTTCAGCCAAATCGCCATGTTTTTCTTCAAGTTTAAGTAAATCGATTAATTCAGCTTGTAAAGAGTCAAGACGTTTGTAGTCTTTATGCAATACGCCAGAGGATACCAACAATGTGATATCACGAGCACCTGCAAGGTACAATAAGCGAGCAATATTAGCACCCGCCGCACCAGCACCGTTTACAACAATTTTAGCAGTAGCTAAATCTTTTTTAACTAAACGAAGAGCGCCTTTTACACCAGCTAAACATGCAATTGCAGTACCGTGTTGGTCATCATGGAATACAGGAATTTCCAATTCTTCTTTCAAACGGTTTTCAACTTCATAGCATTTAGGAGAGGAAATATCTTCTAAATTAATACCAGCAAAGTTTTTTTGCAATAATTTTACTGTATTGATCAATGTATCAGCATCTTTTGTATCTACAACCAATGGAATGCAGTCTACATCACCGAATTTTTTGAACAATAAGGATTTACCTTCCATTACTGGCAATGCTGCTGCAGCGCCAATATCACCAAGACCAAGTACACGAGTACCGTCAGATACAACGGCAACCATGTTGGAACGGCAAGTTAATTCGAAGGATTCTGCTTCATTATCTTTAATACGCAAACATGGTTCTGCTACACCTGGTGTGTAAGCTACAGATAAATCATGAGCGTCTTTTAATTCATATTTTGTTCCTACAGTAAGGAAACCTTTTAATTCACGTTTTTTTTGTACAGCTAATTCACGTACGTCCATAACAATTCTCCTTTGTGGATACACTCGGACTCTTTAGAGTCGGTAATTTATACCTTTAACTAATTGTATTATACAAAATGCTAAATCATAATTCAAGTTTTTTCGATATAGTTTTTCGATTTTTTTAAAAACAACTATCATTAAGCTCCCGTAGTAATAAAGATTAAGCTCCAGTAGTAATAAAGTAAATTATAAAAAAGTAGATAAACCATATAAGGCTTATCTACTTCAAGTCTATATTTGTATTATACGATTAAAGCTATAACAACAATGTCATAAAAGCTGTCTTTAAGCTTTTACAGATGGCAAATTGCGTCCATAGAAGATTTCCATCATTTCTTGTTTTAATTGATGTTTAATTTGCTTGATTTCACGATCGCTCAACTCTGACTCAGTAATGCCAAAAAGATAATTATCTAAATCAAATTCTTTTAACATCATCTTAGTATGGAAAATATTTTCTTGATATACATTTACATCAATCATGTTGTACATATTGCGAGTTTTTGCACTGATGTAATTTTGAATAGAATTGATACGATGATCAATATAAATTTTCTTACCAGACACGTCCCGAGTAAAGCCACGTACATGATAATCCAAGGTAAGAATATCAGAGTCAAAACTTTGAATTAAGTAATTAAGTGCATTTAACGGAGAGATTTGTCCACATGTAGACACTTCAATGTCGGCACGGAATGTACTAATCCCTTTGTGCGGATGGCTTTCAGGATACGTATGTACAGTAAGATGCGATTTATCTAAATGCATAACTACATCTTCTTTTTCAATTTCCTCTTCAGAAATTAAAATTGTAACAGAAGCACCTTGTGGATCATAATCTTGTTTCGCTACATTAAGGATATTGGCGCCGATGATATGGCTAACTTCCGTCAAAATAGCCGTTAAACGATCCGCATTGTATACTTCATCAATGTACTGAATGTATTGTTTTTTCTCTTCTTCCGTACGAGTATAACAAATATCATAAATATTAAAACTCAATGTTTTCGTGAGATTGTTAAAACCATATAACTTCATTTTAGGCTTTGCTTTAACTGGTGTATCCATGATATGTCATAACCCTTTCCATGCATAGACTTACTATTCCTTTTGAAAGTTTCAAAACCGAAGCTTTCACCATATAACTAAACAATATCTTGTTTATACACAAACTCTACATCAAACTGTCCATTATCGTAGGTAACGATGGCAAAGGTACCACCGGAGCGATCACGAGCCAAAGAAATACTACCAGGATTTACAAATACCGCATCACGGGCACGAACCTCCCCATGATGATGGCTATGACCGGACACGATGAGTCGCGCACCCATGTCAGTTCCTAACTCAATCAGTTTTTGTATTCGATTATAATATGATACCTCATGACCATGTGTCATGTAAATATAGGTGTCTTCAAGAGGAATTAATTGCTCTCGTGGTTCAAGCGGTTGCACACGGTCGTTGTTCCCACGCACAGCATATACAGGAATATCCGTATGTTCCTGCATATAACGTGCGTCATCTCCAAAATCGCCAGCGTGAAGCCACATATCAATGTCTTGATCAGCCGTAGCAGCCAAGACGAGGTCGATATCCTCTAGATACCCATGAGTATCACTTAAAATGCCAATTCGTTTCATTGTATTTAATCTCTAATGCCACTATATTATATATTTATATGAACTATACCATATAGTTCAGAAATATCAAAGCTTACTAATTAATTCGCGTAATGCTCGACCACGATGGCTAATCGTTTCTTTTACGTCGATACTAAGCTCTGCCATCGTCTTTTCAAATTCAGGTACATAGAAGTATGGATCATATCCAAAACCATTCTCCCCTTTTGGCTCATCTTGAACGAGTCCATCACAATAGCCTTCCGCAGTAACTTCTCGACCATCAGGATATACAAGCGCTAAAGCGCATACATAATGGCCTGTACGGTCACGTTTACCCTGTAGTTCACGAATTAATTTCTCATTATTTGCATTATCATCACCATGATGACCTGCATAACGCGCAGAATATACACCTGGAGCCCCATCAAGAATATCTACAGTAAGACCAGAATCATCAGCTAAACAAGGTCGATTCGTAGCCTTAGCGTAGTATCGAGCTTTTAACAGAGCGTTTTCCATGAAAGTGGTGCCAGTTTCCTCTGGTTCCTCAACGGAAATCACATCTTTCACAGGTACGCAATCGATAGACAAATGAGAGAATGCCTCTGAAAACTCACGAATTTTTCCTTTATTGCCTGTAGCAAGCACAATTTGTTCCATTTTATACCTCCGGAGCTGTAGGATACTCTTTACCTACTTTATCTGCTGTCGCACCAAGTACTTCACGTTGTTTAGCCATAAGCTCATCTGTAGCAGCCTCTGCTAAATCAAGTAAAGCGTTGAGCTCATCACGATTAAATATACCGTGTTCACCTGTACCTTGTACTTCAACCATATTACCAGAACCGGTACGGACTACATTCATATCTACAATGGCGGCACTATCCTCTTCGTAACAAAGGTCCGTAATGGGACCTTCAGGACCAATGCCTACGGAGATGGCTGCACAGAAGTCAGTAATTGGAAATTTGCCAGTTCCGCCAAAGGTGAAGTCCACCGCATCAACGAGGGCTACAAAGGCACCTGTAATAGATGCTGTTCGTGTACCGCCATCCGCTTGAATCACATCGCAGTCGATAGTGATAGAACGTTCTCCTAATGCTTCAAGGTCTACAACAGCACGCAATGCACGACCGATAAGGCGTTGAATTTCTATAGTCCGTCCTGTTTGTTTTCCCTTTGCAGCCTCACGGCTCACGCGAGTTTGCGTAGAACGTGGCAATAATGAGTATTCCGCAGTTACCCATCCTTGCCCAGAACCTTTTAGCCAGCGTGGCACAGAATCTTCAACAGTAGCTGTACAGATAACCTTGGTCTTACCACACTCAATAAGTACAGAACCTTCTGCAAACTCTGTAAAATTCCGTGTTATTTTAATAGGTCGCAATTGACCCGCTGTTCTATTATCGCTGCGCATAGGAACCTCGCCATTCTAAAACTAAATATTAGAACGCCCCTTACACAAAGGGGCGTTATTTCTTATATTATATCATAGTTTTTCTATTTTTCAGCATTATGAATCATATTATAATTTACGATTCTAACATGATAACTCGCATTATTATTTACGGAGATTAACATTATAATTCATATTGTCCGTCACCGAGTGGATCTACCACAACGTAACGGCTGGCTCCCCCTTCTGCTTTAGCTCGTTTTGCTTCTACAATAGCATCTTGACGCGTCCCTTCATCTGCTTGCCAAGGGATGAACATAGCATATACGCTTTGCGGCCCATACGGGCCGTATTGTCCTCGTGAAAGCACGCTATGCCAGCCTACCTTGTCTTCGTACATGCGCACCCTTTCAAGGCGCTCCTCTTGTACGCCCGTTTCATCGTAATACACATTGTAACGATTTGACCAAATATCACCTACACCAGCACGTTCTTCTTCTGCTATACGATATCGATTAGCCCATTGTACCTTCCACTTAGCGATAAGCTCATCTATATAATTTGTTACACTTTGACTTTGCTTATATTTAACAGGGTCAAAGGCAGGTTCTACGACCTTACTGTAATCAAGGCCTGCCATGGATAAAATGATACCTGTATTCACGTATGGTAATGCTTCCTGTACGGAATAGCCTCCTTCTAAGACTGCTATATCTGCTTGTAATAAATCGACTAGCTCTGCATAGCCCTTTGCAGTTACCTGCATATTAGCCAACGGATCACTAAAGTGATTATCTTGCCCAGCCGAATTAATGACAATATCTGGATCAAACTCTTCAAGGATAGGCAATACAAGCTCACGCATGACCTTCATCAAGCCTTCGTCACCGGTACCTGGCGGTAGTGGAATATCTATATTACCACCGATGGCCTGAGGTCCACCAAATTCATCCATAAATCCTGTGCCAGGATATAAAGTACGTCCATCTTGATGGAAGCTAATATACAACGTATCAGGATCATGGTAAAACACATCTTGAGAACCATCACCATGGTGTACATCGGTATCTACTACGGCAACGCGTTTGATTCCATAAGTTTGACGTATGTGTTGAATCATAACGGCTTCAATATTAATCGTACAGAAGCCACGAATACCATGAACCATAGCCATCGCATGGTGACCTGGTGGTCTTACTAACGCAAAGGCACGATCTACTTCACCACGTATGACCGCATCAGCTGCCGCAATAGCACCTCCAGCAGATACACGATGGGCTTCCGTCACCCAAGACTCTAAATCTGGAGCGCCAACGTGAACTCGCTCTATTGTATCCCAATCCGCTACTATTGGATTATATTCTCTAATATTGGGTATATCTAATAAACCTTCCTCTACGATTTGATCTCGCGTATAGAGTAAACGCTCTTGTCGTTCAGGATGTGTTTCAGAAATTTTCCAGTCAAAAGCAGGGAAAAAGACAAGGCCTAAACTGTGATGATATTTAGCTTTATTAATAGTAGAGCTCGTAGCCTCATCCTGTTTAGTATCCATATTCAGAATACCATGACGCTCTCGATAGGATAGTCCTTTATTCCACATAGTGTTTCACCCCCGCCGCCAGTTGTACTTTCACAGTAATTAAACGCTCCATAGATTGCCATCCCTCTACTACAGGGAAATCCTCAATGCTAATGACCTCTATCTCTTGCACCGTATCTAAACCTAAACGTATCGCCTCTTCACTAAGAGTTTCTTTTGCTCGTTCCACAACTTGTTCCGCTCGTTTCAAAGTACAGTTTTTTTGTTTAACACCTAATTCAGGAATGACTAGCAACCGACGTTTTGTGTCTACATGAACAGTGAGTTCGATGGTAGATAAAGCTAGTGCAGCGCCTATAGCATTTGCTACGGCAGCATTCTCAGGAATCGTAACAGGTAACTCTAGATACTCCCCAATACTCGGACCTAAACTTGGTGCTGTGCCCCCTACCACAACGATATGTTCTGGTACAAATACATCAGGATTTACAATATCTGCTACCACATAAATAGGTCGTTTATTTTCTACTTTTACGACCTCGTTAATACCATGTTGAATCGTTTGCAACGCTTTTTCTACGATTAGTCGTGCTACATCAGAGGCAGTCTTAATAAGAGTTAATTGATTATTTGAGGTATTTACATTTTTAGATCGTAATGTAGCCTGTATAGCATCCGCCATATCTTGTAAAGCTTGCGTTGCCAAATTAAAGTCACCATAGGTTGCATGACCGAGCACGATGAGTGCGTCCCCTAATGTAGGTTCTACACCACCTAGAGCTACCGATGGTCCCACTCGTTCAGGACCTACGGTAAGATTACCATTTTTAAAGCGAACTACAGATTCCCCACCAATGCCGACAGAGGTAACGGCAAAGGATCGCACTGCACTTGGATACTCACGAATAGATACACCACTTTTTGTCATCAATGGTTTACCATGCTTCCAAAGGGATATATCCGTTGTAGTACCACCAATATCTAGAGCCACTGTATGCTTATTTCCTATAACACCGAGAGCCGATAGTCCAAGAACTGTTGCAGCAGGTCCCGTAAAAGCCGTTTCTACAGGTCGGCTCACCATATGCTCCATAGGTAGAGAACCACCATCGGCCTTTAAAATGTGAAGTGGAGCCAATATATTCCGTGCACTGAGAGCATCTTCAACATTTTTCTTAAACACCGTAAATACGGGTGTCACAGCGCTATTAAAATAAGCGCTAATAGTACGACGAGGGAAATTTAAAGAACCACTTAATAAACTGCCATTAGAAATTGTATGATACGTATTTTTCAATTCCTCTGTAATAGATAGTTCTTCTTGAGGATTCCGCACCCCAAATTTAGCGGACACAGCAGCCAAATCATTACCACTACGTGTTTGAACCATGTTGACTATACCATGTACAGCATCAGCAGGGGTACGCTCTACAACGATACCTCTATGATCTGTATAACCTTGAAGGTATATAGGTTTCACAGGGAATATATCATCTACATTACGGCCTGGACCTGTAACCACATAGAGATCTACTACTTGCTCCTTCTCTTCTACGATGGTATTCGTCACCACGGTAGTAGATAAGGTTACTTGTTCAATATTTGATGTATCATAGCCCTCCAAAACCGCATCTAAGGCCTCACCTATACCATTCATTAGATTATCCTTTGTAGTCCGCCTCTTCGCAGTTGCCACTACACGATGGGCATCAATGATAACCGCATCGGTAAAAGTTCCACCTACGTCTAACCCTAGTAACATATAACCTCCTTTTAGTATTAATAAAGAATCCATACAAACTCAAAACGTAGTAAAGAAAACTCCATTTAAGCTACCATATACTCTCTATTTGATCTAATATGCAATCCCTATTCAAATCTGCGTATAGTCCATATTCAGGCTCATTATATAAAAAAGCTGTACCCATCTCTATGTGATGAGTACAGCCTTCTGTTATTTACCAGATACAGATGCGTAATTTTTGATGATAACAATCGGAGTCATTTGACTATCGTTACCAAATGGATTATCAATCAACAATTGTGCAATTTTTTTAGCGTCAATTCCACGACTTGTACCTAAAATAGCGGACCGTTTCAAATCATTAACATCAGCTACAACGGCACCGTAACAACCAGTGCGAGATACAATTTTCTCAGCCACTTTATCCGGATCCTTTGGACCAAATACAATGTGCTTATCAAATGGAGGCATAGTCCCCGTTACATCATCTGTTAAGGATGCAGCCCGAGCAATTGCATAGAATACCCCTGGTTTACGGAAAATTTTAGCAATAGCGCCTAAAATAAAAGCACCTAATACCTTCCATTTACCATCCAAATTCATAGCCGATTGCATACCATAAATAGATGCCATGGATCCATCTGGATGGATAAAACGATTAATTAAACGAGCTTGCCAGCACACATTTAGCTCTTCAGGACGTGTAAAACGACCTTGCGTAATAGCTACTACAGATTCAGCAACGCATACGATATCTTCAGGTCCAATATTATGTCCGCCAAATTCAACGATAGCATCAACGATGTCATCATTATCTGTAAGGATACGTGTTGGCACACATACTAACTCTAATTCTGCCATTGTTATGCCTCCTTATTGAACCATTGCTGCTTGAACTTCTTCAGCAGTCAAACGAATACGCTGTTTATCAATATGATAGTCTGTCCGGCCTACGATTTGGTAGTAAATATCGATGTCCATATAAGGGAATCCCTTAATATCTTCTCGAATATTGCCAGTTTTACCTGTTAATGTAACATATACACGAATTGTGCCACCTTTGCGTGGTTTGATAATTATAGCTTCAAAATATCCATCTTGACGCGGACGATTAATATCCATAGCCCAAGCATTTACTTTAACGGCATCAAAATGTTCTTCCGGTAATAATGGACGTGGAAATAAGTCCATTATTGTGCCCAATTGGCGCCCTTTATTTACAAATGGTATATCACAGAACAAAGTAATGGACTCAAAACTACGATCAGACACTTGGAAGTTCGTTGCCCGTTTCGCTAATAAGACAATATTTTCATTACCTTGTTTCAACACAAACAAACGGAATAATAAGTACAGAGCTGCAACAGCCACAATAATAGCTATTACTGCACTGAGGATGTTATAAAACCACATAGGGTATCTCCTTTATAATGTAATATGTTCAATGGTACGACGGCTTGTATCAAGGAAGGATGCACTCAACGTATCACCAAGTTCGACATCCTTTGTAAAATACAATGTCACGGTGCCTACAGTATCTTGATGATTGAAAAGATTTTTACTCTCTAGTCTGTGACGAACCAATTCACTTGTTTCAAAAGCAGGATCAATGAACTGAATGCGACACGATGTTAGTTCCTCTAGTAAAGGTTGTACAAATGGAAAATGAGTACACCCCAAAACAACAACCTCAATTTCTCGAGATAATAAAGGTTCTAAATAATCCTTGCATACTTCACGAACAAAGTAATCATCTAAATGACCTTGTTCAATAAGCCCCGCCAACTCTGGACAAGGTTGTTCCCAAACAAAAACCTCATGATCAACTTCTAAAGCCACATGCTTATGAATATGACTATTTACAGTGGCCACGGTCGCCATAATACCGATAGTCTTGCTTTTACTTTTATTAATAGCTGTTTTTACACCTTGTGATACACCAATAACTGGCACAGATACAAGTTCACGTACCGCATCAAGAGCCACAACGGTGAAGGTGTTACAAGCAATCACCATCAACTTAACAGGCTGCTTTTCTAGCGTCTCCGCAATACGGCACGCTAAATAAGTGATTTCATCATCACTGCGATTACCTACAGGATTATTCGCATTATCACCGATATAGATAAAATCTTCGTTAGGAAATTGTTCTTGTAATACCTTTAACACAGATAATCCGCCTACACCAGAGTCAAATACACCGATAGGCAATTGTTGTACATTACTCATGCGGCATCTCCTCAACAGCTGCTAACATAGGCAGATAAAAAGTATCGTCTAATCGCACAATCTTTCCTGTTGATTTTGACATAAAAGCGTTCTTAGTTTCCCCCGTAGCAAGTAACGCTCCATCACTAGCACGGCGCATGCGATAGCGAAACACCATTTGAGCCCTTGTCATCTTAACCAAATACGTTTCGATGTGAAGTTCATCATCGAAATTCGCAGGTTCTTTATAATTGCAAGATACATTCATGATGGGAAATACAATATCCTCATTCATCATATCCCACAAAGTGACACCGATCTTACGAAGGAATTCAATGCGCGCCATTTCAAACCATCTAAAATGGTTACTATGGTGAGCAATCCCCATCATATCAGTTTCATAAAATCGTACATTTACTGAAGCAATATGCATAAATTCTGTCCTTTTTAAATAGTATACAATTTTTATTCTATATCTATTACTTTAGTGTGTCAAATAAATAAAGGCAGTTCAATCACTGTGGATCAAACTGCCTAAAATGGTAAAAGTTAGCGACTGCTACCAAATGGAAAGAATTTTTTTGCCTCTTCTTGATGACTCGTTTTGATATAACGATTCGCAATCTTAAAGGCTAATCCGAGTACTGCCACATCATCTACCCAACCTAATACAGCAATCGCATCCGGCACAATATCAATAGGTAATACCAAATACCCTAAGGCACCTGCAATGACCGCTTTTACATATTTGGGAGTATCCTTGTCACGAAAACAAAGGAACAAGGTTACTGCTTGTTGTACAAAGGCAAGTTTCTTACCATATCGACCAAGAAACCCTAAAAATCTTGATTCGCTAAAATACTTACCATATTTAATAATATTAAATGGATTCATAGTAATAATAATCCTTCAGCGTTTATTTACGCAAACCGCCAATTTTTTCTTTCGCTGTATTAACAGTGTTTGTAGCAACATCTTTTGCTGTCTCTACGGCATCAGAAGCTTTAGTTTTTGCAGTTTCTACTGCTACTTGTGCAGAAGCTTTTGCCACTTCTACACCACCTTTTGCGAATTCTTTGGCTACTTCAATACCTTCTTTAGCAGAATCAATTTTTTCTTTCGCTGCATCAGAAACCTTTGCTACAACTTCTGCTGCGTTATCATGAATTTGGTATTTTGTTTCATTATTCCATTTATTGATGGCAGGTGTTACTTTTTCTTCGTAAACTTGCTTTAAAGATTCTTTAGCAAGACCTGTTTCATTAGCAATCCCAGCCCATACGTCACGTTGACCTTGAGTGAAAGGAATACTAGCACTTGCATCACGAATGATTTCAGAAGCAATAGCTTTACCATTTTCAAGGAATTCAGCAACCATCGGTTTGTAACGTTCGATATCAGAAGGCATACCATCTTGAATCCAAATATTTGCAATTTTACCAATAGCATAAGTTAAACCGATAGCTACAGGAACGCGAACAGCTTTAATTGGAATTAGAAGGGATACTGCAGCTGTACCTACAGCTGTGCTAAGACCACCTACTAAACCAACTACAGCACCAGCTTGCAATTCTACGTCATAAAGATGAGCAATGCGAGTTACCATGTACGTAGCATTGGCGCACAAAGCGACACTGCTGAATTTAGAGGATAATGCCAATGCTGCTGCACGACCTGCCCCCCAGAAGATAAATTGTTCAACTTGATAGTCACGATCTTGAGATCCATCCGTAAGGGGCTCAAGTGTTACGCCATTATATTCTGCCATAAGTATTCTCCTTTGTTGTAAACCAACTATAGGTCTTATTATTAGTATTATTATACCATTCTATTGATAGAAGTGAAATGAATTTTTCTAATTATCCATATATAATAGCTTCTAATATTTTCTATATTACCAACTTGTGAGTCCTCCATCGATTGTCCAGGCTGCACCTGTCACAAAAGACGCCTTATTACTCAACAAAAATACAATTACTTCGCCAATTTCATGAGGCTTAGCAATACGACCTAATGGGTAATGTTGGCCCATTTCAGCCTTAGCAGCCGCCGCATCTTGGTGGGCATTAGCAATCTGTTTATCTACTAATGATGTATCTACATCACCAGGACACACACAGTTTACACGAACACTGTGAGGTGCCATTTCAAGGGATAGAGATTTTGTAAAGCTCACTACAGCTCCCTTTGACGCACCATATACAGAACACGCTACATTACCTTGTAAACCTGCATCACTAGCAATCGTTACAATACTGCCCTTTGAGGCTCGTAAATAGGGAAGCGCCGCTTGACATAAGAATACAGTACCTTTTACATTGGTCCCAAACATTTCATCAAAAGCTGCTTCTGTAACATCAGCTAGTAACTCTTCTTCATAATAGCCTGCAGCTGTTACAAGAGCAGACACCCCACCAAATAAATCTACTGTTTCTTTTACAATTCGCTGACAGTCCTCAATTTTAGATACATCACCTTGAATATATTGTACCTTAGAGGAATAACGACGTAGCTTAGTTTTAGCCTTTTGACCAACTTTTTCATTTCGACCATTGATGACTACACACCAACCTTCTTTGAGTAAAAGCTTTGCCGTAGCAAATCCAATACCCGATGTACCACCACTAATCAAGGCCACTTGAACATCACTTTTATGAGGCATACCTTGCCCTCCTATAATGTTGAAATATAGTCATAGACTAATTTCAACAACATAACTGTCGTTACCGACAAGAATACAACTCGCACCAAAGATGAGCCCTTCGCAATTGCCAAATGCGAGCCTAAATAAGCACCTATAATTTGACCTGCCCCGGTGGCAAGACCATACGTAATATTGACATGTCCTAAATATAAAAATACTAATAAAGACGCCAAATTACTAGTAAAATTCAATATTTTTGCATTAGCAGAAGCATGCAAGAAATCAAAACCTGTAAAGATAAAGCCCATAATCAAAAATGTACCTGTACCAGGGCCTATAAAGCCATCATATATACCGATACCAAGAGCAAAAGCCATACAAATATATAGCGCTTTTCCTGCTACCTGAGATGTACGATTGATTTCACCCCAGTCTTTTTTGAACACCACAAAGAGTGTTACGCAAACAAGTAATATGATGATAATAGGCTTTACATATAGCGGTGGTAAAGAAACAACCGCCAATGTCCCCATCATAGATCCCACAAAGGTAAAAGGCAATAATTTGCGAACTAGGGAAAAATCAACCATGTGATTTCTTAAAAATGTAATCGATGCACTGCCAGCACCAAAAATACTGGATAATTTATTGCTGCCCAGAGCCATACTAGGTGGAAGATTTGTTAATAACATGGCAGGTACAGAAATGAGGCCTCCCCCGCCTACAATGGAGTCTACAAAGCCAGCAAACGCACCAGCTACGGCAAGTAAAACGAGTATAAGGATATCAAATGGTAAACCTGTTACCGCAATGAGCCACTCCATAATAAACCTCCTACAGATAGCACATCAACGGTCGCCAAAGGCCACCGTTGTCATGCTAATTTATTTTATTTTGCACCTAGACGATCGAGGGCCAATGTATAACCATCCGCACCATATACTAAACAGCGCTTTACACGACTAATCGTAGCAGTACTCGCACCCGTTTCTTCTACGATTTTCTCATAGCTATCCCCTGCGCGAAGCATTTTTGCTACTTGTAAGCGTTGAGATAATGCTTTTAATTCGTTAATCGTACAGATATCTTCAAAAAATGCATAGCATTCCTCTGTATTTTCAAGCGTTAAAATGGCGGTGAACAATTCGTCATTTTGTTGACTTCTCAATTTTTCATTGATACTCATAGGATCCTCCTACTTCTTATTCATCGCTTTAGACCAAGCATCACCAATCATTTGTACAACTTGTACCAATACAATCAAGATGATGATTGTAGCGATCATAATATCGGCTTGGAAACGTTGGTAACCATATCGGATAGCAATATCCCCAAGGCCACCACCACCAATAGCACCAGCCATCGCAGAGTAACCGATGAGGTTAACGATAAGCACCGTTACATTGTCAATAATTGTTGGCAATGCTTCTGGTAATAATACTTTCCAAATGATTTGTAATGGGCTTGCCCCCATAGATTGAGCCGCCTCGATAACACCAAAATTGATGTCCTTAATAGACGTTTCTACAAGGCGTGCCAAAAACGGAATTGCCGCAATGGTCAATGGCACACATGCTGCAGTTGTACCAATGGATGTACCTACCACCATACGAGTAAACGGAATGATGGCAACCATCAAGATGATGAAAGGTACAGAACGTGTAGCATTGACAATGGCACCCAATACTTTATTGAGTGTTACATTTTCCAAGATATGACCTTTAGAAGTAACGACCAGAACAACACCAAGAGGAATACCTAATAACATTGCCATTATGGTAGAAATTATCGTCATTTGCAATGTATCAAGGGTACCAGTTATGAGTAGATTAATGATTTGCTCTGACATAACCGATCACCTCGCTTTCAATTGGTAAGGTTTTGATGTAGTCTAAACCTTCTTGCGCATTTTCTGGGTCACCATTCAAGATAACGATGAGGCGACCAACGCTCGTATTTTGGATGTAATCAATGCCGCCAAAAAGGATGCTTACATCTAAATTAAAGCGTCTTACAAGGCCTGCTACTACAGGCTCATCTGTTGCTTGTCCTGTAAATTTGAGACGCACTAAAGGTGCTGTCCCTGCAATCCATTGATCATGCAACTCTAGATGTTCCAATGCTTCTGGAGGTAAGTTATCACTCACTACAGAGCTAATAAACTCTTTTGTCGTATTTTCGCGGGGATGTGTGAATACTTCAATAGTACTACCTTCTTCGAGAATGACACCACCTTCAATAACCGCCACGCGATCACAGATTTCACGGATAACGTGCATCTCATGTGTAATGAGCACAATAGTGAGCCCCATCTTCTCATTAATATTTTTCAACAATTTCAAAATAGAATCTGTTGTTTGAGGATCAAGGGCAGATGTAGCTTCGTCACAAAGGAGAACCTTTGGATTAGAGGCCAATGCACGAGCAATACCAACACGTTGTTTTTGACCACCAGACAATTGAGATGGATAGTTGTTCATCCGGTCTGTAAGGCCTACAATATCAAGAATTGGCTCAATGCGTTCCTTGATTTCAGATTTGCTCATTCCTTGTAATTCCAACGGAAATGCCACATTGTCATATACGGTACGAGAGGACAATAGGTTAAAATGTTGGAAAATCATGCCAATATCTTTGCGCGCTTTACGCAAATCAGATTTGCTAAGTGTTGTTAAATCTGTACCATTTACGATAACAGAGCCAGATGTAGGTGCTTCGAGCATGTTGATGCAACGAATCAATGTGGATTTGCCGGCACCGGATTGACCGATAATGCCAAAGATTTCGCCTTCTTTCACATTTAGGCTAATATCTTTCAACGCTTCCACACGAGTAGCGCCTTCATAGACTTTACTAATGTGTTCTAATTGTATCAAAATAATTTCCTTTCTTAAGGTAAATGTTTAACATTTGATGAAAGCAGCTTATCTATCAAGGTAGTCCTTCTTCCATCAATTTTTCTAGAGCTTCGCGTAGACGAAGTGTAATAGCACCTGGTTTACCACCAGATACTGGATTTCTGTCTAGCTTAGTAATTGGGATGACACCACCAATTGTATCGGTAAAGAATAGTTCATCCGCTTCATCTACAAAGGTGCGGTCAAATTCTTTCTCAATAATGGTAATACCTAAAGATGGTGCTACACGGGTTAAGATCATTTGGCGCGTAATACCTTTTAAGATATGATTATCCGCTGGATGCGTGTACAAGATACCATCTTTAACAGCAAACACATTAGATGTAGCGCCCTCTGTACAAATGCCATCACGGAACAAGATGGCTGTATAGGCAAATTTCTTATCTGCTTTTGTTTGCGCCAAAATATTCGGGATCAAGTTAGTAGTCTTAATATCTACATGTTCCCAACGTTCATCAGGCAAAGCTATCGCTTTTACACCTTCACCCAATTTATTGACTTCATCTAAATCCAAGGTACGGATAGACATAAGCATTTGTGGTTCTAATTTGGAGCGATCATAAGCATGATGACGTGGTGCTACACCACGAGAGATTTGTAAATAAATATAGCCCTCTTTGATTTCACTTTGCTCGATCAAAATTTCGTGCAATTCTGTCAAATCATCAGGGGTCATTTTTACAGGGATATCCATTTCACGCATAGAGCGATACAAGCGATCTTGGTGGTAAGACAAAGCGAAACAACGGCCTTTTACGACACGAACAACTTCATATACAGAGTCACCAAACAAATAGCCACGGTCATCAATGCTAATAACTTTGGCACCTGGTTCGACGAATTCACCGTTAAAATATGTTAATTCTTGCATAGGAGCACCTCTTTTTCTATTTCGTTACTCTATCAAGTGGTAATCATCATGGACTTATTATAACACAATTACTTTTAAATTTTCACACTTTACTTTGTGAAAGATATTAATTCGATATACAAAAATCCGCTAGGATACCATAGTTAAAAACTATATCCTAGCGGATGTATAACAAATATTATTTTTATACTAAATCAGCACTACAAAACTAACTAAAACTACATACACCATTAATGTACTAGCACCAATTAGGTCTCTCAATAAAATAGTTCTCATACTAAACTAATGCCCCAGTATAAATTTACGGATAGATTTAGGCACATAATTAAGGCCCACTGTAGTCAAATAAGATAATGCTAACGCCATACCATACATAATTAGCACGTTGGTCACCGTATACAAGAGATTATATTTAGCCATCACACCAGAAATGATTAACAACCAAAATGGATGCGCTAAATAAATACCATACGATTTATCGCCTATCTCAGACCAAATGGACTCCATAGTCACGTTCATAGGTAGCCTTTGGAATAGGAACAAACTAAACATCGTTCCCAATCCTGTATAAAGAACGCCCATAGGACTCATTTGATGTACCGTATAAATTGCTTCCAACACAGTGTAATGCCATACGTCCATGACATAGTAATAAGAGCCAAGCATCAATAATATAGAGCTTACCGCACTGACGCCTAAAACGTAACGATAACGCCACATATATTCGCAGACGATTTCATATCGTTCAGCACATACGGCACCTAAAAGGAAAATCCACACATAATGAATAACCCAATAGTTGAGTCGCATATCAAAAAGATATTTAAGAACTGGCTGATTGCTTAGATTTTCTGTTACCCAACGGCCAAGCATGTAAGACGAAACATAATCGATACCAACTTGGATGACAAATAGTAACACCAGCCAAAATACAGGCCGTTTTAAGATGACTTTCACCATGGCCCGCCATAATGGCATCATCACGTAGAACCATAGCAAAATAACCATAAAATATAGATGATACATAGAGGTACCAAAGAGTAGATTTATCGCCAACGGCCCTGGATGTAAATTGCCAAGGTTATGAGCTGTCATCCCTGTATATAGCAAGTAAAAGATGGACCACGTAATATATGGAAATAGCACCACCTGAATGCGGCGGTGCATAAATTCCTTATATGAGAATGGTCCCTCTACCGAGGTATGATAAAACAAGCCAAATGCAGAGAGGAAGAAAAACGCAGGCACTCCAAAGCGAGAGAGAATTTCTAACACGCTGATGAGTTCTAAATTTACAAAAGGATTTTGCAATGCATAAGATCCTACATGAATGCCAATAACACCGAGCATACAGAGGCCTCGCATATAAGTAATTTCCGGTAAAAACGCTTTTTTCATAGCCATTCCCTATTCACTATTGACCAGGTACAGCGGCAGGTGTTGGTACCACACGTGGACCTTGAGACTCTGTAGCTGGTTGTTTAACTACCGGAGGTGTAGATGCAGGTGTTTGAGGCGTTGCAGCTTTTTCAGGTTGCGCTGCTTGTGCTGGTACAGCCTGACCATTTGCTTTAGCAGCCGCTTCTGCCTTAGCCTTAGCTTCTGCTTCAGCCTTAGCTTTTGCTTCAGCTTCTCGTTTCAAGCGTAATTCTTTTTCAAGAGGTACCACTGGTTTGTCGTAAACGGTAATATCCGTTTCAAATAGACGGCCCCATGGGAATGTAGCTTTTACTGTACGAGGATTGATTTTAAGGTATTTTTCAGCGAAATCTTGAATGCGTTCACCTAAGTAACTTTCAAGACGTTCATTTAATTCACCAGAGTAACGAACATTGTCTGTTCTGATAGAATCTTGCATACGATAAATATCTTTACGAATATTTGCTTGATATGCCCAGTTATCCAAATATTGTTGCGTCAACATATCACGATGACCTTCTGGACTCATAGATTTAAGCAATAATCCTTGAGCAATAGCGTAACCTACGGTGTTACTTGCTGTATTCCAACCATTATACGCACCGATTTTGTACAATAAATCTCGTTTGTACATAGCGGATACCAATGTATTATCTGCACCATTATTGAAAGCAATATCTGCAACGCTTACGTTCACACCAGAGTCAACAGCTTGTTGAATACGATCTACGAAAGCATTTGTAGAGTTGGAGATCATTGGGAAGTTTTCGAAGTTTTCAGACTCGCCTGTGCTCGTTGTAAGAGGTGTATTAACAGCCAATAATACAGTTGGTTTACCTTGTGTCACCATTGTGCCACCTACAGCCTCAACGTGTTGAGCAATTGTTTTATCAATCGTTTGATCTTCGTAACCTGGTAATGTTTTACCTCCGCCACCGAGTGGATAAATTACGGAGAATGTAGGTTTTTCTGTGCTCACATCGGTACGGGAACGCGCCATCAACAAGAGACCAAGTTGGTCAGCACCAGGGAAGCTACCGTATTTTTCAACAGAAATATCCTTGGAATATTTGTTGAGGTAACGACCTTCTAGTGCGGATTGAGATAATTGAGAGGTATCATCATGACCTAATGCAAAGTAGTCGAATACACCACTGCGAGTTTCATCAATCAACTCTTTGTTGATTTTCATATTTTTTTGACGGCGGTCAAACCAGTCTTGCAAGTATTCCACAGGAACAGAGGCTTGTAGGCTCATCAATTTTTGAGTTTCTTCTTGCGTTAAAGAGCCAGAATCTAATTTATCTTGTAATGCAGCGATTTGGAAGATAGTTGGGCCATATTCCGCATAGTAGGCCGGTTCAGTACCACCACCACTCGCGCGTGGGGAACGCATTACGGTACCAAATCCATAGATGCGTACATTTTTATTACGCGCTTTTAAACCTTCAATACGTTTCAAGCGATTTTGCAACGTGCTAAGAGGAATATTATGTTTGCGAGAATCTACAAGACCTCCATAAATAAGAGTATCCGTACTTAATACCATAACATCAGCACGACCTGCATTTTGCTCTACCCAAGCCATAATTTGATCAGCTTGACCTTGGTACGTCTTACCAGAAATCAAGTGTTGAGGTGGTGTCAACACAGTCATACCCGCCTCACGAGCTGTATCAACTGTATATTGCAAACTTACAGGACGATCATCTTGAGGTACATATAATACGGTTTCTGCATCGATTTTGATGGATGTACCTGTAGCAATGGCTGTAACCATTAATGCTACTTTCAACCATTTATTTGTCATAAAGCAAATCTCCTTCTGTGTACACGAGTACTCTCGACTCGAAAATTAACTCTTATATAATACTCTTTTTTTCTGACACTTTTATGAAATACTTAATAGTATAATTATATCATTTACCTGTTATTTCTCAAATGTAGTGCCTTTAGCTTTAGCGCACTTTGGGTAAGCTCCAATTATATTTAATAGCTAGTAAACGGATAACTAGTACAACGGTAAAAGCACCATATACAGCCTCTCCAACCCAGTTAGAAATAACCATTAAGTAATAAACGATGCCCCCAATAACACTAGGCAGAGCATACACATCTTCTTTTAAAACAGACGGAATCCGTTGAGCCAGCATATCTCGGATAATACCACCTCCAACGGCAGTAATAGTTCCTAATAAAACAATGAAAATTGGCAACTCTGGATATAGTTTAAACCCTGCAGATGCTCCGGTTACTGTAAAAGATGCCAACCCGACTGCATCGGCTAATAAATAGCTTGCTCGGCTACGAGGGCCCATAGCATGCTTGCGATAACGGCTGTTATAGATAATAAATACGATAATTGTTACGGAAATAACCACAGTTACATATACAATATTGCGTAATGAATTCGGTGGAAAATATCCCAAGAGAACATCCCGTACAATTCCACCGCCGATTGCCGTGGCCAATGCCAACACAGCCATACCAAATATATCCATCTTTCGCGCCACCCCAACGAGTGCTCCCGAGATAGCAAAGGCAATAGTGCCAATCATATCAAATATATACCAAATAATATCCATAATACCCTCACACAATCTATTCGCATAACTGCGTACACTATGATAGACTTTATGTAAGATATTATACATTAAGAGGTATGAGAATGACAAAAGACATTACACCTATAGAGATTAAAAATATGGATGAGCGTACTCGGGACGAGTATTTCATGGCGTTTGCACTAGAGGAAGCTCACAAGGCCTATGGCTTAGGAGAAATTCCTATCGGCGCCATTTTAGTTCAAAACAATACAATCATTTCACGCCACCATAATCGCCGCGAATTAGATCACGATGCAACGGCTCATGCAGAGGTGCTCGTCATTCGCGAAGCATGCGATGTGCTCAAACGCTGGCGGTTGACTGGTTGTACCCTGTATGTTACGATAGAGCCGTGTCCGATGTGCGCTGGAGCCATCATCAACAGTCGTATTGACCGTGTTGTATATGGTGCAAGTGATTACAAAGGAGGCGCTGTAGAATCTCTTTTCAATGTACTCTCTCACCCTGGTTTAAATCATGAGCCTGAACTAGCATCTGGTGTCCTTGGTGATGAATGTAGCCAAATCATGAAAGACTTTTTTAAGGAGCGCCGTAAAACACGGAGGAGTACCCAAGAGGCTGAAGGGTCCGCACTCGAAATGCGGTAGGTCGGGCAACCGGCGCGGGGGTTCAAATCCCTCCTCCTCTGCCATATAAAATATATAAAGCGCTAACCATGGTTAGCGCTTTTTTGCGAAGGGACCACTACTATGAAAAAATATTACCCTTATCTCATCACGGTGAGTCATATGATTAATGACTCCTGCCAAAGTGTATTGCCTGCCCTCTTACCACTGTTCATCTATACCTATGGACTCAGTTTAGAACAAGCGGGCTTTCTCATCTTAGCCAATACAGCATTATCTTCATTATTACAACCATTATTAGGGTATCTTTCTGACAAGATCAATCAGCCTCGACTCATCGCCTTAGGTGTTTTACTCTCTGCTTGTAGCACAGGTGTAATGGGTTTTGTCACCTCTTATGAAAGCTTACTTGTCTGTGCCACCTTAGCCGGTGTTGGATCCTCTATTTTCCATCCTGAGGGGGCAAAGATCATGAACCGCCTCGGTGGCGGCAAAAAAGGGAAAGCTATGGGAACCTTTGCTATTGGCGGTAGCTCCGGTTTTGCCATCGGTCCACTCTTTGCTGGCTCTATTGCCTATACAGTAGGTCCACATGGATTGGCGGCTTTCACCGTAGTAGGTCTTATTATATCAACAATTTTATTCATCCTCATGCCTCGCATAGTAGCTCATGCATGCACTATCGACCAAGCGGTATCTACAGAAAACCCTACACTTGTAGCCAAACCGCTCAAAAATTACTGGAAATACTTTGGCAGCTTGTTTATTATCATCCTAAGCCAATCGGTAAACTTCCGCGTTATCAATGCATTTATTCCTATCTTCTGGACTCGTGAACTCGGCACTAGCCCAGAGCAAGGTAGCTTTGCATTAACCATATTCTTTAGTATTGGTATCTTCATGACATATATTGGCGGTCTATTAGGTGACAAATATGGTCCCATCAAAATCATTAGACTATCCCTATTGATTTGGTTGCCAGCTATGTTCCTATTAACAGAAGTGCCTACCTTCTCCCCTGTTATCATGATGCCTGTAGCCTATATGTTACTACTCATGATTGGCGCTGCTAAAGCTCTTAGCTACAGCCCAGTTATCGTACTAGGTCAAACCTACCTTGCTAAAAGCATCGGCTTTGCCTCTGGTATCACCCTCGGTGTGAGCCAAACTATCGGCGGTATCATCGCACCTGTAGTAGGTAACCTTGCGGATACCTATACTTTACCTGCCGCTATGATGACACTCGTACCATTCCTAGTAGTAGGTCTTGGGGCTTCATTGATACTTAAAGATCCTAAAAAATTACAATAAACAAAAAAGAACCCTTCACGTGAACTGTACCCCAAAAATTGGACACAATTTTTGAAGGTACAGACCAACGAAGGGTTCTTTTTATATTCAGCTAACCACGTCACTTGCAGTTTAGTGTTTTAGCATTTCATTCAATATAACTACGTCCGTTTCTTTCATACCTTGTGCCACAGCACCAATACTGCGGATAGTTTCATCAACGGAGTATGCTACAAGGCCATCGCCTTTTTGGTAGTTTTTGTTAAGGCGAGCTTGTTTATATCCCATAAAGGCGCCATCAAGGGAAATTGCAATTTTACCTGCACAGGATGGTTTCGCACCATCACATACGATACCAGATAAACTTGCAAGACCATTTACAAGAGTGTTCTCGATTATATCTTTACTATCACCTTTCAAAAAGGCTATGCCTGCTACGCTTACCACACCGGCAGATACAACCCCGCAGTATGCGGATAGTTTACCAATACCAGATTTAACATAAAGCGTTAGCAAGTTAGCAAAGACGAGCGCTCGATACAATTCATCATCACTTTTACCAAGTTCCTCGGCAGTCGTAATGATTGGTACAGACACGGTTAAACCTTGATTACCAGAGCCAGAGCAAATAACAACAGGCAATGGGCAGCCACTCATACGCGCATCAGAGCCAGCTGCGGCACGAGCCTTACATTTCGTTTCGAGAGATGGATTTTCTTCATCTAACAATAACAATTGTCCAATATTAGATCCATAATCATTGGACAGACCTTCCTTAGAAATTGCAGTATTATACTCAACTTGCTGTTTAATTTGAGGTAGGATACCAGAAATATCACCGGTTAAGGCAAATTCGTAAATGCTATCGAAGGTCATGGCATATTCTGTTTTAGCCGCTTTCTTAATTTCATTGACTGTTTCAGAGACAATCTCACCATCTACTGATACATAGGTTACATTCGTATGGTCATTTTCAATGCGAACAACCGCTGTATGTTCATCTGTTTCTGCAGTGATTTCTATATATAAATTATCTACGCCTTCAGCAAGTGAAACGGTACAGAAGTTGGCATCAAGCAATGTGCCAAGCCATTTGCGATCTTCGTCTGTAGCAGATTCCAATACTTCTAGTTCACGCTCTGGATGACCTACAATAGCACCTAGTGTAGCGGCCGCCGTTAGGCCTTTTCGACCCCCAGAATTTGGAATGACTACAGATTTTACATTTTTGATAATATTCGCGCTGCATCTTGCGTGAATATGGTTAGGAAACTCATCTAAAACAGAGACTGCCTTCGCAGCCGCATAAGCCAATGCAATTGGCTCAGTACAACCGAAGGCAGGACGCATCTCTGACTGTAACAAAGAAATATAATCCATCTTATACTTCCGCAATAATTTCCACTTCTACAATAACGCCTAATGGAAGGTCTTTTACTGCTACACATGAACGAGCTGGTTTAGAAGTGAAATATTTAGCATACACTTCATTAAATGCTTTGAAATCACCAATATCAGCTAAGAAGCAAGTTGTTTTAACAACCTTGGAAAAGTCTGTACCAGCTTCAGTCAATACGGCTTCAATATTTTTGCATACTTGTTCAGTTTGCTCTACAATGCCCCCTTCAACAACTGTACCAGTTGCAGGATTGAGTGGAATTTGACCAGAAGCAAATAATAAACCGCCAACCACTTTAGCTTGAGAGTAAGGGCCTACTGCTGCTGGTGCTTTGTCTGTAGAAATTGTTTTCATGATAAATCTCCTTTTATAAATAAATATAAATTAATATGACTATATTTAAGGCGCGAAACTCATGTTGATGCCTCAATATATATGACTTACCTCAATATATCACATATAAAATAAAAGTACGTATATAACCAATTATTTAATTGATTTGAATGCATTGTCAAATATTGGTTTGAAATAATCACGTTGTACATCAGTTGTTATACCTACATACAACACTGGTTTTCCTGGCTTCAACACAAATGCAGCATTTGCATAGAGTGGAGTTTGTACATTTCCATCTGCATATAACAAGCGAGAGCTTGCTGCATATGTTTGATATTTTGTACCAGCCACCGGATGTACTTGTTCTGCATTTTCTACGGTTAGAGTTTTAAGTGTTTTAGGCATAATCGTTGCTTTTTGGGGATCACGACTAGATACATTAATAGGTCCATTTAAAGGAACTACCGTTGTGCTAGTGGGAATCTGTTTATTTATTGTTCCTAATAAAAGTTGCTCTGTTACAGGATCAATTTGACCTTTATCAAGAGCGGTCATAGCAGCTATAAACATAGGGTCATTAGCCTCTTTCTTCCCTAAATGTTGAGCCGCCTCTTTCACATCTACCGCAACAAGCAGAGCATCTTTTTGTCCACTTTTATCCTCACCTTGTAGCTGATATATGTCGTAGCTAATTCCCATCTGATCCAATACAGCTAAAGCTTGTTGATTACTTTGTCTTGTCATTTGATGCGTGTTTGGCTTTGCATTTTCTTTAGCAATTATATCTTTTACAATACCTAATGTATTAGTATTAGACGCCGTAGCTAGTGTAACATTATTAGGGATCGACATTGTTCCTGCCAAAGTGTTTACATCCTTAGCACTAGCAAAACTTGTAACAGCACCAACTAAACAAGTTGCTAACACGAGAGTTTTTAATGGTTTCATTATTTATGTCCTCCCTTTAGAGTTTTTAAGCTATACATTGATTCCAATTGTTTAGTCCAATAATCGTGACTTGTATCTTCTGTTACTAGTAATTGTATAGTGAGCCCTTCCTCTTGTGGTAACATATACAATTCTAGAGAACCAGGTAGCATAAATCCATCATAATTTAAACTGCCACGCATAGACATCGCCTGCATTACACCAAATTTTGAAGTATATGGTCTAGCAGAAAAGTCCGTAGCTTGTACAGAGAAATTAGGAATAATCTTTTTTAGAACATCGACTACTTCTTGTGTAGCTAGCTGTTCCTTAGGAGATAACTTTTTACCTTCTATGGCCATTAGATTTAACTGTGTATTCATATCATGATTCAATCTAGTATTGAATTTTTCCATAACAGGTTTTAAGGACTTTTGATCTAAACTTATCGGCTTCAAACTAGTAATAAAATTTTCTGCATTAGATCTTGAATATGGTTTAGCATCAGGAAGTTTCTCCGCTTTTTTATCTGCCATAACGGAATTAACTATTTGTGTTGCTACATCACCAGAATAGTTAATAATATCTTTATTCACATTATAATTTACCAACCATGCTGTATGATGACCTAAAGCACTATCACCAGATAGTTGATACAAGTTGTATCCATCTATAACCTTCCCTTGGAATGGTGGCACCTCTGCATGGTACACTTCTTTTATATGCTCACCAAGCCTTTTTGCTGTTAGCGCATTAACTTCATTTACCATTACATTTTGTTCTTTTGTTCTCAAATTAGGATTTGTGGAAACTGAATCTATAACAGATGCTTTAACACCATTACGAGTCTCTACGTTCATTCCATAACCTAAATCTACCGTATCAGCACATGCCACTGCCCCCATACCCACAGTTAAACAGGTGGCACAAGCCAATGTCATCAACTTTTTATTGAGAGTTCTCATAAGACACCTCACCTTTTTAACAATACACTATGTATAGATTGTTAGATAATCCGTGCAGTATATATTAAGAGTTTAAAAGATAATCTATACTGCATATATTAATTATTATACTATATCGACATATATAACTGTATAGTATAATTTACAAGCTTACCTTTCTGCTATACAATACATAAATAGACATGTAAAGATGATATATGTATGAGAAATGGAAAGGAGTGCACACTCGGTGTGCTTTTAACATGATACAAGAATTAATTCCCCTCACTAGGCCTCGCACATTAGCTGCTGCATTGGGGCCTACCATTTTAGGTGCCGCCTTTAGTTATTATGCATTTGGTGCTGCTCAGGGTACAGGTCTTGCCATTTTCCATACAGTGCTCATATTTTTAGCTGTTGTAACAGCCCAAATTGTAGCTAATTTATGGAATGAATATAAAGACTTTAAATCTGGACTAGATGCTGGTCAAAAGGTAGGTAATGCTGGTTCTATCACACGTGGCGTTATAACACCAGAGCTCATTATAACGATGATTAAAGTACTCATGTTTGTACCCATTATTATTGGTCTTTATTTATCTGCTACTATAACTTGGTACTACATTCCTGTAGGCTTCTTATGTATTCTAATTAGTTTCCTTTACTCTGGCGGTCCAAAACCAATTTCTCGAACACCATTTGGAGAAATTTCCTCTGGTATCGCCATGGGTTTTACTATCGTACTCATTACAGGCTATGCCTGGATACGAGAATTATCCTTAGCCCTGTTAATTCCTGCAATTCCATCTACATTGCTAGTTGGTTCTATCATGTTGACGAATAATATCCGAGATATTCGTAATGATGAAAGCCATGGCCGTCACACATTGCCAATTGTACTTGGTCGTGAAAGAGCGCTCAGCTTAATGAGTATCTCATATATTTTCAATTTTATTTGGATCATTGCTTGGATTATAATAGGCCATATGACATGGTTCGCCTTATTAGCATTCCTTGCAGCACCACTAGCTTTCAAAACAATTCATACATTATCTACCAATACAGATGAGTTCCAACTAGATAAGGCTATGGGCACTACCGCTGGGGCCGCTATGATTTATCAACTAATGTGGGCGATTGGACTTATCATGGGCAAATTGTTTTAAAAATGAACATACTTATATTATAGGTTCTCCATAGTTTTTAGTTATGGAGAACCTATAATAATTCCTTCTTGATAGATAGGAAATTATTTAGTACTATAGATTTAATATTTTATATGTAATTATTGTATAAGGAGTGTGTCTAATGAGAAAATTTTTAGCATTGGCAGCTACTGTAATCCTTGGCGGCGCTTTATTAATCGCAGGCTGTGGTAACGACAACAAACAAGCTGCTAGCGATGGCAAACAAGTATTAAAAATTGGGGCAACAGCAGTACCTCACGCAGAAATTTTGGAACAAGTTAAACCAATCTTAGCAAAAGATGGTATCGAATTAAAAATCACAGAATTTACTGATTACAACACACCTAACTTGGCTTTAGGGGACAAAGAGATTGATGCCAACTTCTTCCAACACGTACCTTACATGGAGGAATTCGCAAAAGCTCACAAACTTGACTTAGTATCTGCCGGTGGTGTTCATCTTGAGCCAATGGGTTTATACTCCCGTAAAATCAAAGATTTAAAAGATCTTCCAAAAGGCGCTAAAATCGCTATTCCTAATGACCCTACAAACGGTGGTCGTGCATTATTGTTGTTACAAAAACAAGGTCTAATTACATTAAAAGACTCTACAAACATCTTATCTACCGTACAAGATATTACTGCGAACCCTAACGAATATCAATTCGTAGAATTAGAAGCAGCACAAGTACCTCGTTCCCTTGACGATGTAGCCTTAGCCGCTATCAACACTAACTTTGCATTAAACGCAGGTCTTAACCCTGGCAAAGATGCATTGGCAATTGAAAATAACGATTCCCCTTACGTAAATATCGTAACTGTACTTAAAGGCAATGAAAATGACCCTCGTATCAAAAAATTGATGGCTGCACTTCATAGCCCTGAAATTATCAAATTTATCCAAGAAAAATACCAAGGTGCTATTGTTCCTGCATTCTAAGCTATACCAAAAAGAGACCACATCAACGTGGTCTCTTTTTTATATGTTATCGGGCCCAAATCTAAAAGGTAATAAACCTTCTAATTCAACAACTGTATAGTCCCCTCTTAAATTCGCCATTATAATACGAGGTATTTCAAATTCAGAAATCACCTGACGGCAAGCACCACATGGTGCACAAGGCCCTTCCGTATCAGCAACTACGGCAAGGGCTTTAAATTTTGTTTGCCCTTCCGACACTGCCTTAAATATAGCAGTTCTCTCCGCACAATTAGTTAATCCATAAGAAGCGTTTTCTATATTACACCCTTCATAGATGGTTCCATCTTCGCAAAGAAGGGCTGCGCCCACACCAAAATGTGAATAAGGACTATAGGTTTTGTCGCGAGCCACAATAGCACGATCGATGAGCTTTTGAATATCCTTTTCTTTCATATTGCACTCCTCACTCTACAATATCTAGTATAGTATCCACTACTTTAGGTGCAGTATTACCAATAGTAATCGCCGCTAAATAGGTCTGAGCCGCATTAGTGAATAAGCTTTCATCAGAAGCATATAGTGTAGCTATCCTTTCACCCATGCTAACGGCGTCCCCAGTTTTTTTGTGCATTACAATACCTGCACTATAATCGATAGGGCCATCTTTAACGGTCCGACCGGCTCCAAGCATAACGGATGCAATCCCGCATTGTTCTGTATTCATATGGATTATATAACCGTCTTGAGGTGCTATCACATCATAGGTAAACTGGCCGATTGCCAATATACTTTCATCATCGATAACTCGGCTGTCGCCATCTTGAGCATCAATCATCATACGCAATCGTTCTAATGCGGCACCAGAGTCGAGTGCCTCTTGCACACGACTGAGAGCCGTTTCATAGTCGCATATATGACTCAATACGAGCATGTGGGCAGCCATAATAATACATTCATGCGTTAAATCTTCTGGACCATGACCTTTCAACGTATCAATAACCTCGCGAATCTCCAAAGCATTTCCAATAGCATGGCCTAGCGGTCGATCCATATCCGTCAAAATAGCCTTAACTGAACGGCCATTTTTCTTTCCAATATCTACCATTGCTTTAGCCAATTCACGAGCATCCTCTATGTTTTTCATAAAGGCACCACTGCCAACCTTTACATCTAACAAAATTGCTTGAGCACCAGAAGCCAATTTTTTGCTCATAACAGAGGATGCAATAAGAGGGATACTATCCACAGTTCCCGTCACATCGCGCAAAGCATATAGCTTTTTATCAGCAGGTGCAAGCCCTTCCGACTGACCTATAACAGCAAGACCGATTTGATTAACTTGATTGATAAAAGCATCTTTCTCTAAAGATACCTTTAAATTTGGAATGGACTCCATCTTATCAATAGTGCCGCCCGTATGTCCAAGTCCACGACCAGACATCTTAGCCACCTTGCCTCCACAAGCGGCTACGAGAGGCGCAATAATAAGTGTGGTCTTATCTCCTACGCCACCTGTACTATGTTTATCTACGGTGATCCCATCAATATTCGATAAGTCTACCATATTACCTGATTGAGCCATAGCCAAGGTCAAAGTTCCTAGTTCACGAGCATTCATACCATTAAAAACTATGGTCATCAAGAGCGCACTCACTTGGTAATCAGGGATTTCTCCCTTTACATAGCCATCTATGACAAAGCGGATTTCCTTATCTGTTAACGGCAAGTTCGCCCTTTTCTTCAGAATAATATCATACATACGCATAGTTACACCGCCATTCTAAGAAACCACCTAAGCATAGCCTAGGTGGTTTTCTATTATACTTCTTCGTTCAAGTGATTCTTTAATAACTCTACAGCTGCACTGGCTCCAATTCTGCTACAACCTTCTGCAATATAGGCTTTCATATCCGTAATAGAGCGAATACCACCTGCAGCCTTAATCTGTACATTAGGACCAATATGCTTTTTAAAGAGTCTAATATCTTCAAGGCTTGCACCGCCGCTACCAAATCCAGTAGATGTTTTAATATAGTCTGCGCCACCATTTGTAATACATTTGCAAAGCGCCACCTTTTCAGAATCTGTAAGATAACAAGTTTCGATAATAACTTTTAAAATTTTATCACCACAAGCCTTCTTAAGCGCCTCAATTTCGCTAGTTACCGCTTCAAAATCACCTTGCTTTACATCTCCAAGATTAATAACCATATCAATTTCAGAAGCGCCCTCTTCAATGGCCTGTTTCGTTTCTGCCACCTTTACCTCTGTTGTTTCATATCCTAAAGGGAAGCCGATAACGGTACATATGTTAAGTTCTGGATATGCTTCATGGGCGGATGCTACAAAATCTGGAGGAATACAAACAGATGCAGTTTTATACCTTATACCATCCTCACAAACTTCTTTAATATCATCCCATGTAGCTGTAGGACGCAATAATGTATGATCTACATAAGCTAATAATTCTTTCCCCAACATAGTACCTCTCCTTACTAAAAGAACGACATTTGTTCTGGTTCTGGCTCTTTATGTAATGCATCTTGAGCAGAGCGATTTTTATCATCAATGAATGGTTCTAATGGTACACCTGTAGCCTTTAATAAATCTGGTAAACTATTAACGCCTTTCAACTTAGCAGCTTCTAATACAACCTTTGCACAAGTCTCTGCATCATCCAGTGCATAGTGATGTTTAAACTCAACTCCAATATATGCGGCCATTGTATTCAACTTATGATTAACCAAATCAGGCCATACCGCACGTGAAAGTTTAACTGTACATGCATAATCTAGTTCTGGCCAAGGGATTTTATAATAATCTAAAGTAGCACGCAATACGTTCATATCGAATTTCGCATTGTGAGCCACCATAATATTACCTTTTAAATGGTTTTCATAAATGGCATTCCACAACTGATCAAAGGTCTTTTCATGAAGAACATCCTTCGGTTGGATACCATGAATTTCAATACATTCATCATCAAAACTCATAAACGGAGGCTTGATGAGGCTATATGCTTTTTTGGTAATTTGTCCGTCCTTTACGGTAATAACCGCCAAGGAGCACGCACTATTTTTAAATTTATTTGCTGTTTCAAAGTCTAATGCAACAAAATCTAACATAGGACTCCTTTCAAAATCTATATATAAGAATTATATTCATTTACTCTACTTATTATAGCATGAAATAGACTATAATCTACTGTTCAAAGGTGAGCAATAATCACCTCATTCATACCAATTTTAATTGACAGATAGACCCTCAGTATGTGAAAATTATTTAGATATGTATGTAGTATGGAGGTTGCAACATGGCAGATGACAGATTAATCGTTGCTCTTGACGTATCCACGATGGATGCAGTGAAAGAAATCGTATTATCCCTCGGTGATTCGGTTAGCTTTTACAAGGTCGGCATGGAGCTATTCTACGCCGAAGGAGCAAAAACAATTCGTTTTTTACAGGAGCAAAACAAACAAGTATTTCTTGATTTGAAATTGCACGACATTCCAAATACCGTAGCCCATGGCGTAGCTTCCTTAACACGTCTCGGCGCTAGTTTAATTACTTTACATGGTCAAGGTGGTCCTGTCATGATGAAAGCTGCTGTTGAGGCAGCTCGTGAGAGTGGCAAAGAACTAGGCGTAGAACGCCCAAAATTATTAGCCATCACCGCATTAACTAGCTTTGACGATGAATCTTGGACTGCTATTGGTGGTCAGCTACCAATTTCCGACCAAGTCATTCGCCTTGCAAAACTCGCTAAAGACTGTGGTATGGATGGTGTTGTATGTTCCGCATTAGAAGCCAAAATGATTCGTGAAGCATGTGGCGATGACTTCCTCATCGTTACCCCTGGTATTCGCCCTTCCTTTGCAACAACAGACGACCAAAAACGGGTTGCTACACCAGCTAGTGCACTACAAGATGGAGCATCTCGCCTTGTTATCGGTCGACCTATTACACAAGCCGAAAACCCTCGTGAAGCGGTTCGTTTAATTATTGAAGAAATGGAGAAAGTATCCAAATGATGACAGAACAAGAAGTAAAACAATTACTGATCGACACTCAAGCTATTTTAGAAGGTCACTTCCTTTTGACATCTGGTCTCCACAGTCCAATGTATGTTGAAAAATTTAATGTATTACAACATCCAAAATATACAGAAAAACTTTGTAAAGAATTAGCTGAACGCTTCCGCGATCAAAATGTAGAACTTGTTATTGGACCTATGACCGGCGGCATCTTACTTGCTCACGAAGTAGGTAAAGCGCTTGGCACCCGTGCTATCTTCACAGAACGCGAAAAAGGCGTTATGACATTACGTCGTGGCTTTAAAATCGAGCCAGGCACAAGAGTTCTTATCGTTGAAGATATCGTAACTACTGGTGGCTCTGTACAAGAAGTAGTAAATGTTGTCAACCAATCCGGTGGTGAAATCGTAGGTGTAGGCCTTCTTGTTAACCGTTCTGGGGGCAAAGCAGAATTCGGTGTACCTCATGAAAAGGTACAAGCATTACTTAATCTTGAAGTTCCAACTTATAAACCTGAAGAATGCCCTCTTTGCAAAGACGGCGTAGCTATGACAGAACGCGGTTCTAAACACATCAAATAATTTTTTAACGACCTATATACATGCATAGGTCGTTTTTCATTAGGAAGTTAATAAAATATTCCCAGTCCATCAACTACTGTCTATATTTATAAATAGATACAAAAAGAGCTCCTTCACTGAGGAGCTCTTTTTGTTTGTGTGTAGTTATTGTGTGTAAGAGAGAGATTCTGATACGAATGTATCACATAGAGTATGTGGCTCTATGGTGGCCATGAATGCACTTTCATGACCACGTACTCTATAATCTTATAAGAGAAATGGACTCATAAAGTATCGTTAGTTTTGTGTAGCTTGTGGCACACCTTGTTCACTTTGTTGTTGTGGTGCATTACCATTAGTTTGTTGAGGTGGTTGGCCTTGCATAGGCATTTGACCTTGTGGAGGCATTTGACCATTTGAATGTATATGCTGGCCATTATTTGGTCCCATACCATCTTGAGGCATCATTTGGTTTTGACCATTTTGGTGCATATGCTGGCCATTATTTGGCCCCATGCCATCTTGAGGCATCATTTGATTATTTCCATCCATCATATGTTTATCCATATATTTATTAGGACCATCATGTCTATGTGGTTTTCTAAACTGTTGTTCATTTGTTTTCATCCATTCACCAAAATTAGGTAAATCATTTACTGCAAACGATGTACATGCTCCAACCGCACAGATTACGGTTAAAATCGCTGTAATTATAATTCGTCTCATAAATCCTCCTTAGTCCACATTGCGGAAATAACGTTCACGCACACCACGAAGCTCTGTGCCAACAAAGACGCATGTAAGTCCACCAAATAAACCTACACCACCAAGTGCCACTAAAGTTACAATGGACAATACTGGAAATGCAGTAACATTCTCAAATGGTTGCCATGAGCTACCTAGTAAGAACAAGATAGCCGGTGTAATAATGAATATAAGAGCACCTACAATATAGGATAAGGCACTTCCAATAGAGAGCAAAGTCTTAGATGCTTTTTTAGCCATCCCCGGTAATTGAGGTAAAAGACGCTCTTTATAATCATCAAATCGTGCATAAATTTCCTGCATATTAACGGATTTACTTTCACTACCATCTTGATTCATTGTGTCTGTAATGATACCTGCATCTACGTAGGATGCATATATTTCCTCTGGAGTCCCTAAGGATTTAATGATCTCACTATCGGTAAGACCCTTTTCATAACCTACCGCAAAATGTTCTTCATAAACCTCTATAATACTCTCCACATCTGCAACACGCGCTTTTTTAAATATATTACGCAATGCATCCAAAAAGCTATTTTTGTTCATTATTATCGACTCCTTTCAACAGCATATTGATAACACCAGAAAAATCATCCCATTCTTGACGCATCTTGTTATATGCTGCACGGCCTTCGTTCGTGATATGATAGTATTTCCGTGATGGGCCTGTAGAAGACTCCTTTAAATACGTTTCAACATACTTTTCTTTTTTCAGTCTGTTAAACAATGGATATATCGTTCCTTCAGATATTTCAATATATTCTGAAATGGTGCTTACGATTTCGTATCCGTAGCGATCATTTTGTGTTAATAATGCTAGCACCAGCATGTCCATAACACCTTTTTTTAATTGAACTTGCATAGTTCCTCCCTTTTAGGCTGTGCTTGCCTGCCAATGTGAAAGCTCTCTTACGGTCACTATCATATACTGACAAATACATAATAACATAAGGTACCTCGGAACGCAAGGTACTTTGTAAAAAAATATTAGAACTTAATATATTTTTTTCTATTTCTAATCTATAAACACAGTTAATTTCTGCATTTATAGGAAAAATTTTTCAAAAAATTTGTCTTATTTATGGTATTTTTTATACAAAATCTATTAAAGCACCCTATTATAACTAAAAATCCTCATCTAAAAGATGAGGATTTTCTAACACTACAAAAGAAATTAGTACATTATTGGAATACTTAATTAAGTTTTATTTACTAGATTCTAATTTGAAGACGCTTCCCCTAATTTAAGCTGTGCGCTCTTCATTTTGCCGTTATGAGTATAGGATACCAAAATTGTATCTCCAGGGCTCTTAGCATCAATTTGTTCTTTTAATTCGAGTAAGGTAGTAATATCTTTACCATCAATTTGTGCAATCGTATCCCCTTCTACGAGACCAGCTTGTGCAGCAGGACCATTAGAATCAAGTTGAACAACAAGAAGTCCATCACCTTCATAGGTTACATTATTGCGCGCTGCAGTTTGACGGTCTACAGCCCACACCCCAATATAAGGGCGAATGACCTTACCATTTTTAATAATAGAATCAACAATTGTCATCGCAGAATTAATTGGAATAGCAAAGCCCATACCTTCAATTCCCTCTTTAGAGATTTTAGAGCTATTGATACCAATTAACTCACCATCTGCATTAATAAGCGCACCACCTGAGTTACCTGGATTAATGGCTGCATCAGTTTGAATCAATGGGAATCGTTGACCTTGATCATCAATTGTACGTGCTAAGGCACTAATAACACCAGAGGTAACTGAACCTTTAAACTCAAGACCTAAAGGATTGCCAATAGCAATAGCTGGCTCCCCTACTTGCAAGGAATCAGAGTCACCAATTTTTATAGGTTTAATATCTTTTGGAGGTTTAATTTTTACAACTGCTAAGTCCGTCTGTGAATCTGAACCTATAACAGTCCCCGTCACCGTACTGCCATCAGACAATGATACTGTAACCTCCCCATTTCTAGCCCCCGCTACCACATGTTTATTTGTTATAATATGTCCGTCATTATCGATAAGCACACCAGATCCGACACCTTCTCCAGCATAGATAGTACGGTTAAAAATATCCTTTTGAAATACTTGTGTTGTAATCCCTACTACAGCTGGCCCAGATTCTTTAGCTGCTTGTACTACATAGGTATTACGCGTTTCAGTAATAGGCTTAGTCTGTTTTGTTTGTTCTCTCACGTTTGTTGGTTGCGTATTAACAGGGCTGCCAAAGAAATAGTATCCTCCGCCTACCCCAATCCCCAAAGCAAGAATACACGCAATTACTGTTTTCTTATATTTTGAAAATGTCATGTAGATCTCCTTATATTCTTCTTAATATTCTTCTACATCACCCATAACGTCTTAATGATGATTATAAAAGGTAAAATAAGAACCAAATCATAAATCATATAATTATGATACTTTATAAATACGCCACGTCTCACACTAATTCAAATCATCCCAAAATCAATTTTATAAAATTGATTTTGATGAACCTATTATAGTACGCCTGCTTTTACAATGCAAGATATCAATTTATAACTTTTCTTATGAAAGTATAATTATTATAACCGTATATCCTCCACTAGATAAATACCTAGAATCCTGAAAGAAGCTGTATAGAATGTATTCAAATATCTAAAATCTAAAAAACATAAAGGGCATTTACTAGCCGTCGCTAGCAAATGCCCTTTATGCATATAGTTTGAGAGTGTAAGGACTGTTGAGAGAGAGAGTATATGTGATCTAGATAAGCTTTAGAGAGAACTTATTAAGAGAGAGAAGTTAAAATATTACTTATCTAGAGTCATAGTCAGCCTTACTTAAATAAGTATACATGGAATATCTAAACTATCAAAGTAACTATATAAACAATTCTTAAACCTTTGATTATATCTCTATAATAAAATCTCTATAAAGTCATATCTAATCAACAGCCACGAACAACGTGAGTATAATGTGAATGCATATTCTCTATACTAAACGAATTTATACCCTACACCCCACACTGTAATAATATGCTTACTATCGGATGGATTATCCTCAATTTCTTCACGTAAACGATTAATATGAACTGCTACAGTTGCATAATCACCATAGGAGTCAAGTCCCCATACACGAGAATACAATTCTTCTTTGCTAAATACAATATCACGGTTACGCATCAAGAACTCCAACAATTGGAATTCTTTCTTTTTGAGATGAACTTCTTTTTCATTCACCCATACTTTCATCATTTTAGGGTCGAGACGGATTTCACCGGATTGAATAGCGTTTGTTTCCATTGCATCGCGCTCTGTTAAACGTTTATATTGCGCCAACATAGCTTTGATCTTCGCAATCAATACAGATGGAGAGAATGGCTTTTCAATATAATCATCAGCACCTACGCCTAAGCCACGGATTTTATCGATATCGTCAAGACGCGCAGTTACCATAACGATTGGTACACGAACTTTGTCACGAATTTGACGACAAACTTCAAAACCATCCATTTCTGGCAACATAACATCAAGGATAATAAGGTCTACAGGAGTATTTAATGCTGCTTCAATGCCATCTGTACCATTAGTCATAATCGTTACATCATAGCCCGCCACCATTAAATAATCACGCTCAATATTGGCAATATCCAAATCGTCTTCAATAATTAAGATATGTTCACTCATGATTCTTCTCCTTGCTTAGGAAACTCTAATATAATACGTAGACCATGTGGCCTTACATTTTCAATCACAACTCGGCCTTCAAAGATTTCCATAATTCGACGGATAATCGACAATCCTAGGCCACTACCTTCTTGAGGATTCGTACGAGACGAATCTACACGATAGAATGGTCGCATCAGACGCTCTAGAGATTCTGGCGGTACACCTGGTCCATCATCACTGATGACACAGTATACAAAATCATCATCACTCGTTACATCTATGACGCAATGACCAATATCGGTCATTTTATACTTAGCACTATTGTTCAACACATTCTGCAAAACACGTTGTAACAATTGTGGGTTAGCATTGATAAAAGGTGTTTCCGTAGCTATACGGGCCTTAATCTCAAGCCCCTTCGATTGATACGGAGCTAAATGATCTTCTACAAAGTCACGTACAAACTGACCTAATTCAATTCGCTCAGATGGACGAGATTCTTTTTTATAGTTCAATGTTGTTATGAGGAATAGTTCCTCTAACATAGAATCTAAATCATTGGCCCGTTTCAAAATAATCCCCATGTATCTTTTTTGTTGCTCTTCCGTTGGTGCAATACCGTCACGAACGCCTTCAGCATACGCTTTAATAGCCGTCAACGGAGTTCGTATATCATGGGATATACCAGCGAGTAACTCTTTTTGTTGCTCCTGTTCCATTTCAATCTGACGATTTGCCATTTCTAACGACTTTGTCATGTTCTTAACGTGAATCATGATAAATCGTGTAACAAATCGGTTAATAGCAAAAAATGTAACAATAAAGAGCAATATGGATACTACGATAATATAGAAAGATACGGATTCCATTAAGCTATCACTACCATGAGTAGCACGCCTAATCGCAATATGGTATACATAGGAATGACGTCCATCGTACTTTCTCATTTCATAAACGAAAGTATTATTGGATTGATATACGATGCCCTGTAATTCAGGATTAACATCAATAAGACCAACAATGGCAGAAGCACTATAGATTTGTGGATTACCGTAGTTATACACCATATTTCCTTGATCAAGTACTTCAACATATACTTCCTTTGGATCAAGTAGGCTATAGCTAGGCTTAACCAAGCTATTAATTAGATCATTTTCTAACCCATAAAAGGTAATGGTTTCAGTTATTCGACTGACACTTTTAAACTGTTGTTCCTGCTCAATACGCAAATAGTAACCGGCATTGGCCAATATGCGCAAACCTGTAAAATATAGCAAAAATAAAATAATTGCTATTAAAATAGGTACAACAAACAGCACAACATTGGATATCCAAATTCGTATTTGTAAATTCACAGGATTACCTCAATATCATAAATAGTAGATACTCTCTATAGTTTACGCTATTTTTATAACTTAACGCAAGTAAAACACGCAAATATCCAACATATTTTTCACTATTCTTTCATACGTAGTTTATAATTGACCGATTATTCAAAGGTATCTCGACCCTTTTAATATCTAATACTTTTCGTAAAAATTATATTTTCACACGCACCCATGTATCTTATGGCGATATGAAAATTGGTAATATCTGATATTTCATAGTTCCTTAGTCTCCCCTTTTAATAGGAACTTGTCTATACTGTTTATAAAAAAGCTAAAATATAAAAAATGAAACAACTATTGAATCTCTTCATTTAATAAAACAAAATATATACTGAATTATACTATTTCTCTATGAGGATAGTTTAAATATGGTCAAAAAAAAGAGGATTCCTAAGAATCCTCTTTTAAAATTTGGATTAACGACGATTTGCATCGAAGAAGTTAATAGCAACTTCTGGGAACATAGCGTAAGTCAATACGTCTTCGTCAGTGATGCCATTGTAGCCTTTAGAAGCTAAATCTTGACGGTAACCTTCCAATTCAGGTTCGATAAGATCTGCTGGACGGCAAGTAATAGGTTGTTCATCACCAATGATAGTTTGACGAATTTCATCAGAAATTGTACCAGGTAATTGACCATATTTACCACGAACAAGATCTTTAACTTCGTTAGGAACCATTTTGTAACGGTCGCCCATCATAACGTTCATCATAGCCATTGTACCAACGATTTGGGATGTTGGAGTTACCAATGGAGGGTAACCCAAGTCTTCACGAACGCGTGGCATTTCATCCATAACGTCAAAGAAGCGATCGCCCATACCCATTTCGTTCAATTGGTTTTGAGTATTGGACAACATACCGCCAGGAATTTGGTAACGACGAACAGCAGGGATTACATCACTAGCTGGTTTCAAGTTGAATTCTTCAGCGATTTGTTGTTTTACTTTACGGAAGTGATCAACTAATGGAATGTATTTATCAAGGTCAAGGCCAAGATCCCATTCAGTACCTTTGAACATTTCAATCATAGTTTCAGTAGCTGGTTGGCTAGTTGCATGAGCAAATGGAGAGATAGCAGTATCGATGATATCTACGCCAGCTTTAGCAGCTTCCCAGTATGTAGTACTAGCAAGACCGCAAGTGAAATGGCTATGCAAATCGATTGGCAATTCGCCAAAACGTTTTTTGAAAGTAGAAACCAAATCATATGCATCAGCAGGTCCTAACAAACCGGACATATCTTTGATACAAAGGGAATCAGTACCCATTTCTACCAAAGTTTCAGCTACTTTCAAGAAGCTTTCAGTTGTGTGAACTGGAGAAATTGTGTATACCATAGCGGATTGAACGTGTGCACCAGCTTTTTTGGAGTACTTAATAGCAGCTTCCATATTGCGTGGGTCATTCAATGCGTCGAAAATACGGATACGGTCGATACCATTTTTTACAGCCGCATTACAGAATGCTTCTACTACGTCGTCGGAGTAGTGTTTATAGCCCAACAAATTTTGACCGCGAAGCAACATTTGCAATGGGGTATTTTTCAAATTAGCTTTCAATTTGCGAAGGCGTTCCCATGGATCTTCATTCAAGAAACGAAGACAGCTGTCATAAGTAGCGCCGCCCCAACATTCAAGAGCTTCATAACCAATATCATCTAAAAGGCCGAGCACTGGTTCCATTTGTTCGTAGCGCATACGTGTTGCCAAAATAGATTGATGACCGTCACGAAGAACGGTTTCGCAAATTCTTAATTTTTTAGCCATGTTAATCCTCCAAATCGAAATAGTCTGTGTATGTAACTTTATACACTCATTAAACAACTATCTCATACCTATTTTTTTTACGATTTTTTCGATGTCTGCTCACACTAGCCAAACGCGCTAAAATCGTAATACATACTTATATTAGACTACTTATAAAATTCTTTGTCAACAACCACATTATGCTATTTACTCATAATCTCATGTATTCAAAGATGATTTTTTCGTGATGAATATCACAAAAAACTGCAGAGAAACTAGAGTTTAGCATGTATGTTTAATCAAATTAATTTTTTTGTAATTGCTCATTTTAATGAGAAACTAAAAATTATATCGTAATAATTTTTGGTTATTATTAAATACTTTTCAAAATATATCGGTATTTATAAATGTAGTAATTCGATAAACGTCGGTATGTTTATAAGCTCATCAATTTTATTGATAACTAAGCCGATATTTTTAAATGCATAAACATGCAAAAGAACCTGCCCATTTACGGACAGGTTCTGACCTAATCTTTAAAATTTGATAGTCTCCATTATACGGCTTACTTCTCAGGCTTAACCTTTTTAGGCGCAGTTTCAAGGACAATATTTTTACCTTCCCGTTTCACCTGAATAGAGAAAGCCCCTTCCCCTTCTTTAAAATACTCCATCTTGATATCAAGGAGTATTTTACCAATCATAGTCTCTACTTTTTCAGTTAAGAACTCACGGTAAAAAGCATCTTCTTTTTGCTTTGGACTTTGATGAACTACTGGTTTCTTAGCATCTCGCTCCATATTGAGCATAGTATCTTCGAAATTTTCTGTATCCTTAAAATTTTTCATCATATCCGCATCAGATAAACCTTTTTGAATTTTAAACTTTGCCATGTGTATCTCCTATCAGTTCAAAAATTGCTTTCTTTACGCGTACTGGATCAATACCAGACATACAATATTGATTAGGCTTAGGACAACGTCGTTTTCGGCAGCCTAAGCAATCTAATTCATCATTTACGAGCACCTTAAATGTCCCCGTTAGAGGGCCCCATAATTTAGGGTCAGTAGGGCCAAAGAGTGCTACTACAGGCTTATTTAAAGCTAACGCAATATGCAGAGCTCCCGTATCTGCAGTAACTACTACATCACAACTTTCAATTAAAGCCCCTAATTCTTGAAGTGTCGTTTTCCCTAACATATTCAGAACAATTTTATCAATACCCTCATCTGTCAAAGAGTCCAGCAAGGGTTTGTATTGAGCAGCCTCTTTAGGGCCACCTAAACAAACAAATTTCGCTCTATATTGAAGGGATTTAATGAGAGAATACCATTTTTCCTGAGGCCACTCTTTCGTTGCCCAAGAGGTACCTAATACCAGCCCAATGCGTAGCGGAGTTTCTACCACGCCTCGATGTAAAGAAACGTCATTATCAATCGACTTCCATTGATTTTCTGCCCAACTATGTAAATTTGTTGGCACCTGAAAATCCATGTGGTATAGCGTATTAGCATTAGATTCATTTAGTAAACAACTGCTCTCAATACCGTATTTATCAATGTTAAGCGATGTATCTAAATTTGCATGTTCAGTAATAGCCTTTGTTAACAACTGAGCAACCTCTACATAGCGTTTAATCACGTGTTCTGTACTAGGCTTCGTTTTATAGTTAGTAAACAGCCAATTCAACTCTTTTGTGCCACCAAGGCCAAGTCTAATGGGGGCTCCTGAAGCTAATAGTACTAGCCCTGTTATGAGTCGCCCTTGCACATCAACGGCTACATCAAATTTATAAGGCTCTAATTTGGCCTTAAGATCCCACCACATGCGCCACATTGTAGGAATATGTAGTTTTTTAGAATGTGCCTCATATATATCCCGTTCCCAGGGAATAATTTTATCTACATAGGGATTACCCTGTAAAAGCTCTGCCATACTAGGCGTTACAATCCAATGCAACTTAGCATCAGGATACTGTTCCTTAATCCACCGCGCAGCAGGTGTAGCATGCAAAACATCACCTATGTAACTAAGGCGTACAAATAATATATTCATAGATATCCTTAGGGTACATACTATTATAGGAATAAAGCCTTTATAATGAAAGAACATTATAAAGGCTTTTTCTTAAGATTTCTTTTTACTACCACTACTATTTGATGATTTAGAAGATGTAGCATCTTCTGTTACCTTAGTAGTTTCTTCACTACCATTCTTAATGATGTTTTTTACATCTGATAATGTCAACTCATTAAATGTAGTAGGGTGGTTGTATTTGTAAACTGGATTGAAGCCTACACCTAATTTACCAGTGTAAACAGTCAATGCATTATTGTCCTCATCAACACGGGCGATGTAGATGGTTTTGTCCATATCAACACCGATAAAGCGGAAACGCCCTTCAGGGTTGATAACACGCCATCCCCCTTCAATGCCGTTGAACATGAATACATCCCCAGTTCTGACATTATCGTAGAAGAAGTTATCTTCATCGTAGAATACACCGATATGACCGATATCAGTAGCTTGCATGTAAACGCGACGTGTATCGTAGTTAGCATCGGTACGATAAATGCGATATGTGTGTTCTTGAACTTTTACCTTCATATACACCACATTTGTCGCTTCAGAGTACGCAGCATCTACGATTTTACTGCCCCGAGGCAAGTCTTCAAGTTTGGTATCAACTTCGTGTTCTGGATCATCCGCATTAAGACGAGCCATGACAACATCTCTGGAGTCATATAAACCCATGACAGCATAGTTACGGTCTGGCATCCAGTTGAAGTAACTAATCGAACGGCCCTTCAAATCGATATTTGTAGGCTTACTTTCATTAGCCTTGTAAATTTTCAAAGAGTTTTCTGTAACAACGGCCATAAATTGACGGTCATAGGACACATATTTAGTGCCTTCCTTCACATCAGGGAAGTTTTTAGTATCATCTTTTGATGCGCCTGCTACGTTAAACTCTGTAGTCGGTGCAAACATATATTGATCAAGGTATAGGTATACCCCACCTTGCAGAAGAATACCTACCGCAAAGGCGCTCAGTACACGCGTAAAAGGTTTCATCTGTCCTCCTATTTCACGATAAACGCCGTTGGGATCATGCGTTCCCCTAACAAATCGGCAGGTTTATTTACGACTTTACCATTTAGGTACAAAGTAGAACTAGAACCGCCATCTAAATTTGCTGCAATGTAGCAACCTTTTTCAAATAGGATATCTTGTACGTCACGCAAGGTAGCCCCAATAGAATACCCTGGTTGACGACCATCGATTACAAGGAATAGCACTGTACCATCTTTCTTTTGACCGATAGCAGTACGAGGACCTACGCCCCAGCCACCATCACCTTCGGTAATCATCTTCTTGCCATCAACGATAAGAGGTGGACCAAAGGTAATACCTTCCATGGCCTTCATATCACTAAGCTGAGTTTTATCATAGTTACCAGCGATAAGATTACCAGATTTAGAGAAACCTACAAAGTCTACGTCTTCATCAGGGCCTACATCCTTACCGATAACGTACTCACCATCATGCAAGATGAAACCATATGGCAAACGGCCTGTACCAGTACCATTAGGGTCGTGGAAACCACCGCCATTAATCGCTGCTACAGCATTATTCATTTTTGCGATATTACTTGTAGTATCGCCTTTTTCTTGAATATTAGCCGCTGTACCTACTTGAATACGACGAGGATCAGGAATTTCTAAAATATAGCCTACATAACGAGCAGACTGGATTTTTTCAAGATTTAAAGTCTTATCTTCACGAGCATTAAACTTGAACAAATCTTGGCTTTTAACAACCCCTACAGTCCCCAAAATAGATTGTAATTCGTCTTCATTAAACAACCACGTAATGTAATGAGGATGGCGAGATTGTAAGATAGCGCCAATTACAGCGCGCTTTACATTATTAAATGGTCCAAAGAGCACCACGAAGGGTGATGTGACAACGGTAAATAAGAACACCATAATGATGAACTTTACCCAATTCTTTTTGAACAATGTATTTCTCCTTATAAATCAGTGAAATGTTCGGTGCTAATGCGTTCTTCAAAATGCTTGATATCCACCGCATTGCCTACCCAAACACGCAAAATATTATATGGATTATCACCAGTATGAGCCCAGCCAGATTTCATAGCCATCCCCATTTTAATGCCAGCTTTCTTAGATGCTGAGTCGGTGAATTCATTTTTATCTCCATATGGATAGCAGAACCAAGGATTATCCTTAATGCCTACTTCTTTAGCAAGTGCCTCTTGGGCCTTTGTTATATTTTCAATTTGTTTTGCTTCCGACAATTGGCCCATTTCTATGTGTTGGAAACCATGGTTTGAAATAGTAATACCATTTTTGTGCATTTCACGCACTTGATCCCAAGTTAGACGCGTCCCAACATCGCCAGGATTGATAAATACAGTAGCCGGGAATCCATATTCTTTCATAATTGGATATACGATAGAATATGTATCTGCATAACCGTCATCAAAGGTTAAAACAACAGGTTTTTCAGGCACCGCAGCACCATTTACAACATAATCATACAATTGATCCATCGTCAATGGATTATAGCCATTATCCTTGAGGAACTTCATTTGTTCTCTAAACAAATCCTCCCGAATAACTGCATCATTATCTTTGTCGTCGCCGACTTTATGATACATAAGAACAGGAATACCTGTTGGATGTACCATCTTAACTTCTTTTGCAGGCGGTACTGAACTAGTAGGTTCTGTTTTTTGTGAAAGCAATCCACAACCTGCCACAACCATTGCCAATACCAAAACTAACAGTGTTACCAACGGAATCCGTTTCATAGGTCCTCCTCTATTAGAACACAATTATATACAGAATATTATAACATTTCCATGAAGAATAGTAAAAATTAACGCTTTATTAGTACTTCATCAATCGATTTTCGAGGTCTAGGATACATAGTTTCATCTGGAATACCTATAGCAATGATTGCCTGTACATCGTGAGGAATATTTAAAAAGGTTTTGCTTTCACACTGCATAAAATACACATCATTCATCCATAGTGTACCTAACCCAATTGCTTTTGCCCCCAATAAAATATGTTCTATAAAAGCGCCAATAGCTTGTAAGTCACTTTTCTCCCACACGCGAGTATAGTCAGGCAAGTGATCATAAGGATTAAACACAAATAGCAAGTCACTAGCAGTTTGCATAGCCTTAAGACTAATCTCTAAACTACCAAAATGTTCCTTATGTTCTTTATATTGCTCTAACACCTGAAAGCCTAAATTCACAAAATGTTCTTTCTCCACTGCCGTCACATGAATAACCTGCCAGGGCTGACGATTTTTAGGGGATGGAGCTCGCATTCCGAGAGCTACCAAATTTTGAATTATGTCTTCTCCAACCGAAGAAGATTTTTTATACCGACGTACGCTAGTTCGCGCATTTATAACATCTATTATTTCCATATTTTCACCAAAAGATCTAACATTATCTAAAGTAATAACCTATATCTCCATAAATAGTATGCAAACTATTATTATCAAAAGATTGTAAAAAAATTAAACTAGCTTTATCGACTCTTATATTGTAATACACTCAATAATGCTTTAATATTCTAATTATAATACACATTACTAGAATTATATTCATCTAATAGATAAAGGATTCTCTATGAAAAAACGCTTAAGCCTTATACAAATGGACGTCCATGTAAACGAAGTGGAATACAATTATGCGCGCGTCCAAGAATTACTTTCACAAGCCCTATCAGAAAAGCCTGACATTATCGTCTTGCCCGAAACATGGAATACAGGATTTCATCCATCTAAGGATTTAATCAATATTTCTGACAGAAATGGAGAAAGAACAAAAGCTTTATTAAGTACATTCGCAAAAGAACACAATGTAAACATTGTGGGCGGTTCTGTAGCCGTAGCAAAAGAGGATTTAGTATTTAATACCTCCTATGCTTACAACCGTGAAGGCAAGCTCGTAGGAGAGTATTCCAAAATGCACGGATTTAGTCCTGCTAAAGAGGACCAATACTTCGCTAGCGGTACGCATACCACTCATTTCGAATTGGATGGTATTCCTTGTAGTACGGTTATCTGTTACGATATTCGCTTTCCTGAGCTCGTAAGAATGGCTGCATTATCAAATACAGAGTTATTATTTGTACCTGCTCAATGGCCTACTATGCGTTTACGCCACTGGCAAGTATTAAACGAAGTGCGCGCCATTGAAAACCAACTCTTCTTATGTGCTGTCAACGGCTGTGGTACAGTAGGTCGAGTTCAAAGCACTGGTCACTCCGCTGTATACGATCCATGGGGTACAAACCTCCTCGAAATGGACACTAGGGAGGGCATCTCATCTGTAGATATCGACCTCACCGTAGTAGAAGATATCCGTAACAAAATCAACATCTTTAGAGATCGCAAACCTGAACTCTACAAACTATAAAACAAAGGCACATTGTATTGAACACCCATCTAAAATTATTTCATTGTTAGATAGCCTGTTCATATGACAATGTGCCTTTTTATTTTATTTATGGGATTCATATACATTAAAACTCAATAAGCTTCCACATCTCCTCTGGAACCTGTTCTAGAGGTTTATTTTTTGCAATTGCTCCTTTTAGAATATCAATAGTATCTTGCACCTCTTGTTTATCCTTTGTATTAGGATCATGAAGGATGACACGATTTAAAGAATCTTCACCAAATTGTTTTACATATTCTTTTTCTACTTGATTAAGTTCACGGCGTAAGTATTTCATAGATTATAACCTCCCCATATATTTAATCTAATATATTAAGAAGTACTTGTCTATAATTCAAATGTTTTCTATACGTATCTTCAGCTAATAATAAACAATTTAATGTTGCAAATTAATATTTTTATCTCATAAATCATTTACATGAATTCTATAGAAATGGTAGTATTAACAATGCAATAGGATTTAGTTATTAAGAAAGAAAGGTAATAACTATGTTTTCATTTCTACAACCCAAAGAGGCAAAATCATCAGTGCCACAAAGCATGATTATGAATCTATATTATAAATATAGATTGCAATCATTAATTGGTATTTTTATAGGTTATGCTGCGTACTATATTGTTCGTAATAACTTTGCCTTATCAACACACTTTTTATCAGATATCCTCCATATGAGCAAAACAGAAATTGGTTTGCTATCTAGTGGTATGCTTATCGCTTATGGTCTAAGTAAAGGCTTTATGAGTAGTCTTGCGGACAAAGCAAGTCCTGCCAAGTTTATGGCTTTCGGTCTCATTTGCTGTGCAATTATCAATATCTTTATGAGCTTTGCCGATAGTCTCGCCTTCTTCTTAGTTTTAGTAGTACTAAATGGCTTTTTCCAAGGATTTGGTGTAGGACCATCCTTTATCACCTTAGCTAAATGGTACCCAAAACAGGAACGTGGCCGTTATGGAGCTATCTGGAATATTTCCCATAATCTCGGTGGTGGTATCGTAGCCCCAATCGTAGCTGCCGCATTATATTTTACTACTACAGATCACTGGCAATTAGGGAGTTATGGTGTACCAGCGCTTATTGCAATTATCATAGCAATTGCCATTTCTTTCTTAATCAAAGAAAGCCCTGAACGTGAAGGCTTACCACCAACAAGTGAAATCATCGCTGACACAGCTCATAAGGCGCACAGAAGTTCTGAAGCCCCCCATATGAGCACAAGAGAAATCTTTGTAAAATACGTATTGAAAAATAAAAACGCTTGGTATGTATCATTAGTTGACACCTTCGTTTACATGATTCGCTTTGGTATGCTTACGTGGCTTCCAATTTATTTATTGCAAGTAAAGGGGTTTTCCAAAGCAGAAATGTCTGTTGCCTTTTTATTCTTTGAATGGGCGGCTATCCCTTCTACTATTTTTGCTGGTTACATTTCTGATAAATTCTTTAAAGGTTATCGCATGCCACCTGCAATCATTGCTATAAGTATTATCTTCTTCTGTATATTTGGTTATTGGCAAAGCGAGTCTCTCTTATGGGTTACTTTCTTCGCTGCTATTGTAGGTTGTTTAATCTACATTCCTCAATTCTTAGCTTCAGTACAAACTATGGATATTGTACCACCATTTGCAGTAGGTTCTGCTGTTGGTCTTCGTGGATTCATGAGTTACATTGTTGGTGCAAACTTAGGTACAACACTATTTGGTGTTTTAGCAGATAAATTTGGTTGGAATGCAGGTTTCTATCTTTTATTAGTAGCATGTGTTCTTTGTATTACATTCTGTGTATTGGCTCATTTTGGCGCCAAAGAATTAGATGCTAAAGAAGCTGAACTTGAACAACTTCAACCAGCTGAAGCTAATAGCTAACCCCTAACAAATAAATCCTATAGTAAAAAGGTCGTAATATGTATTAATACATGTTACGACCTTTTATTTGCCCCACGAAAGGGACTCCTATATAACCAATGTGTTTTCATCAACGCATAGTTCTGGAAATAATGAAAGCACAAACCACAATGATACCAAGGACTATACTCCCAGCTACTATATAAGGCCAGGTAAGTACATCCCGTACATCATTCAATATTTTTATATCAAAGATTGGCATATAAAGTAGTAAGTTCCCCAAAATCCAACCGATTGGTCCTATGAACTTTAGCTTCTTAATCGTATCCATTTTATCTAGAATAGACTCGGTTACCTCTGAATCCTTTTCGACAGATACGTATTCTTTATTAATGTAAAAGCCTTTTGAATATTCCGTTTCAAAAGCCCACTCTTGAACAGAAAACGTAGCAGTACCATCAGCATTTTCATACTCTTTATATTTAGCAGTATCAGTAGTACCTACGTCTACCTCACCCCAAGTGCCCGTTACCATCTCATAACCACTATCTATGAGTTTCATATCGGCTGGTAGTGCTTTTCCACACAACTTGGAAAACTGGTACGCATCTCGCTTCTTATCCCAACTGAGCCAAAACTCTGCATTATTCTTATGTCTAACTAACTTATACTCATACCCAATTTTTCCATGAGTATCAATATAGCGTATTTTGCCTAAAATCGTATATAAATCCCTTCGGATACGTAATGTCTCGCCATAATTAAAAATCATAATCTTCTCTCATACTGAAAACTATATATAAATGTATATTACTAATTACTATGATTGTACACAGAATCTAGAAGTATGCCAATACAGTTATAAAAAGAATCACTTTATAAGGAAGAACAAAATAATTGATGATTAGGATTATACCAGAATATATAAGATACTCCTTAACTTACATACCCTATAAATCTCTTCTTACCTTTTAATCTCAATGGAAACATCCTATCATATTTTTCCATATATATTAGTTTATTATATCCTTTTTAGTCTTTTTACACTTCACTGGCAGAAACAGAATTATTATTTTACCCAATTGTCTTTCCGCGTAAAGCAGTTTTCACTTGACACCATAATTGAGTTTCATTAACTACTAACCTAAATATAATTTCTGAATATAATATACATCCCTCTTTTCTGCCCAGGCAATATTGGTATAAAAGCAAGCGTTAAAATATTCCACATCATACTTACTCATTCAATTTCAGCTTTTATAGTTCTAATTTTATTTTTTCTACTTTTAATTGCCGCCTCTATCCTATTAGTGATTTTTTGCCTCTACCAGATATTTGTTAAGATTAATTGACACAATTTTAAGCACTATGAACCCAATATTATATAAGTACCACTTATATAATATTGGTTACTCTTTTACTATTTTCTATCTATTTTCTTCTTAAGATCCTCTTTTAACTTTCTTTTCATATTTATTTCATGTTTATTTCATGTTTATTAATAAGTTGTTGTTATAATTCAAGCAGTGATAGACAATGAGATATGCTAATATCACTTATTTCCTTTAACGAAAGGAGGTGAAACTATGAAAATAGATTATTCTTTGTGCAGAGATATATTATTAGCAGTTCAAGATTTCCCTCTTCCAACAGTTAATAATAATGACTCAATCAACTTCCCTGATATCAACAGGCTTACTATTGACTATCACATTTATATCCTTATACAGAATGGTCTATTGTCTGGCTTAAATGCTAGCTCTAAATCAAGAGATTATTTATATTTAGAACTAGCATTAACACATGATGGGCAACAGTTTGTTGATTTATTATCTAGCGATACGATATGGAACAAAGTAAAAGATTACGCTATCCAAAAGGCAATCCCTTTAACATTTGATACTTTAATCCACATTGCACAAAGTTTGCTTTGATAGTTTCTTCAACTCCTCCTTCTCTCCATACTTGGCTAAATAATAGATTACATCCATTCTTTCTGAATTCCAATGTGGGTATTTTTTAAGATTATCTACAGTCATTGTTTTAAGTTGAACGTAAAATGCTAATCTATTAACCTGAAAGTGTTTGCTATCTTTAATTTCTCTTTCTTGTTTAATCATTTTTTCTCCATTTCTTTTAAGTTTCTAAAAGGACGTGATTATAATGGCAGTATTCTTAGTAAGTTATGATTTAAATAAGCAAGGTCAAAATTACACAAATTTAATCAATGCAATCAAAACTTATGATGCCTATATTAAGTGTTTACATTCTCAATGGTTAATTTCTACCAACGATAATATCGACTCAGTCTACGTATATTTAAGTAATAAAATAGATAACAACGATCTTTTACTTATTACCCCAATTGTGCAACCGTTTTATGCTACGCTCCAATCAGATGTTATTTCATGGCTTAAACATGAACAAAATTTGGGCCATATCCCTACAATTTAAAGGTGGTGATTATAATGGGTACTTATCGAACTGCGCAAGTTTGTAAAAATGGTCATGTTATTACATCTAATATTCATAACTCTGCTCACCTATCTAATTTCTGTCCTGAATGTAGAGCTGAAACTATAACTTCTTGTCCAAACTGTAATACCCCTATTCGTGGTGAATATGATGTTCCTGGTGTTATTAGCTTTTCAACCTATACACCCCCTAAATACTGTCATCATTGTGGATATCCATTCCCATGGACAGAAGAAAAAATAAATTCGATTTCTAAACTTCTAGACATGCAGGACCAATTAACAGAAGAAGAAAAAAAACATTTTATGTCCTACTTACCAGTTATTTTTTCTGAAACTCCTCAATCAGAGGTATCCGCTTTACAATTAAAATTATTGTTTAATAAGCTTCCTTCTGAAATCAGTTCTTTAGCTAAAAGACTTATTTCTGATGCTATATCTGAAGGTATTAGAAATATTCTTTTCCCTTGATACATTCAATTAACAACTTATAACCTTTGCATTTATCAAAACCACAATTATATTTTTTCTTTACTACCCAACAATCACATATAGCTTATAATTTTGCCCCACAATGTTCACAGAAATTTCCACCTATCACTTCTATATTACATTTGGGGCATTTTACTTTTCCTGTTTCTTGTTTCATTTGTATCACTTCATTTTTTGTAACTTATTAAGTTGCATTCTTTGCACGAAAAATAGACAAAGGAGCTCCAATTGAAAGGTAGTCAATCATAACTTCAATCTCATCAGCCCAAACACTCCTTTTTTAATTTTAAAAAGAATGTTTTAGGTGTAATTCCGAGCGCCTTAGCTACTTCATTTTGTATTTTCCCAGCACTTACAATTGCTCCTTTTAACTTATTTACATCAATCAATATATCGCCTCCTTTTTCTATTTATAACTTTTTAAGTTGCTTATAGAACAATTTAGCAATAGTAACCTATCAAGTTATTTTTGTAAATATTTTTTACAAAAATGTTGCCCACAAAGTTAAGACAGTGTAATATTAACTCATAAGGAGACTATTAAGAGCGAGGTAAACCCATGACTACTAATAAAGGAGATAGAATTAAAAATCTCAGAATTAACAATAAGATGACTCTAGAAGAAGTCGGTGAAAAAATCGGTGTTTCAAAACAAACATTATATAAATATGAGAATAATATTATTACAAATATTCCCTCTGATAAAATCGAAGGATTAGCAAGGGTTTTTAATATATCGCCTGCAGTGATAATGGGCTGGGATAAAGACGATGAGCAATACTACCAAGATAAAGAAGCTGCAGAGTATGCTGAAATATTGCACACACGCCCAGAAATGCGTTTATTGTTTTCCGCATCAAGAGAGATCTCTAAAGAGGAAATGCAAGAAGTGGTAAACTACATAGAATTTATAAAATCTAGACATAAAAATAAGTAAGATATATAGATAACAGGAGGTTTATATGTTTTTCTTTTTCCCTGAAGAGAGTCCTAGCAATGCAGACAATACTTATCAGTCCCCTTTTGAATCAATTAAACAAATAGATGATGATGGCAATGAGTATTGGTATGCTCGAGATTTACAAGAAATACTCGAATACTCAGAATGGAGAAATTTTAGTAAAATTATTGAAAAGGCTAAAAGTGCTTGTGAAACCAGTGGTCATGCAGTTCAATCCGAATTTGTTGACGTCAACAAATTGGTAGATGTTGGGGCTAACTTACAACGTAGTATACAAGATATAGTACTCTCTAGATATGCTTGTTACTTAATTGCTATGAATGGCAATCCTCGTAAAGAGGTAATTGCATTAGCTCAAACCTATTTTGCTGTGAAAACTCACGAGCAAGAGCAATTAGAATTACAAAAAGAAGATAGCTTACGTTTACAAATCCGACAAGATATTAAAGAGCATAATATATCTTTAGCTGAAGCTGCTAACCAAGCAGGTATAAAAGAACCTAAAGATTATGCTATTTTTCAAAACGAAGGCTATAAGGGTTTATATGGAGGTTTGGGCGTAAAGCAAATTCACGCTAAAAAAGGTCTAAAAAAATCTCAGAAGATTTTAGATCATATGGGTAGTACCGAACTTGCTGCTAATCTATTCCGATCTACACAAACTGATGAAAAATTGCGCCGGGAAGGAATAAAAGGAAAAGAAAACGCTAATAAAATTCATCATGACGTTGGGGCAAAGGTACGTCAAACTATCAAAGAATTAGGCGGTACCATGCCTGAAGATTTAGAAACACCGACTAAAAGCATCCAACAAATAAGAAAAGAAAGCAAAAAAGCGCTTTCAAAATAATACACAAGGAAGAGTGTTACTATTGGTTGTAAATTTGATTTACTGCGATTTACCACATGCCAACGCTGTGTCGGAGGAATGTGATGATATAGATACCTATAATATCTACATAAATAAAAATAAGGGCTTACAGAATTACCTGTAAACCCTTATTTTATTAGCTTGGTGCGGTTGGCGGGACTTGAACCCGCACGAGCGTTAGCTCACCACCCCCTCAAGATGGCGTGTCTGCCATTCCACCACAACCGCATGGAATACAAATGGTGCCTCAGGACAGAATCGAACTGTCGACACACGGATTTTCAGTCCGTTGCTCTACCAACTGAGCTACCGAGGCATGATTTTTTGTAAAAAAAAATGGCGACCCCGATCAGATTTGAACTGACGATCTTCGCCGTGACAGGGCGACATGTTAACCGCTACACCACGGGGCCGCGTATCAACTCGCGTTGACTACTTGTACATAATATCATGGATTTTAGAGCAATGCAACTATTTTTTTAAAAAATATTATTACAAATCTATGAAAATAATTGATTATATTTGATAATCGTTATTTTATAGCTTTTATAAAAGTATATCTATATTATATTACAGGAATCCACCCTTTATCGTCATAATTCGTCAGTTTTCGTAATAGTACAATTTTCTCTCTAAGCTATAATAGGTATACCCTTTACTAGAAATCATCCTATTCTTTACTCAATATGCTACAATATGTATATATTCAGTATGAAAATGCCTATATAGAAATATGAAAGGATTCGCTATGAATAAGTTCAATTCAAAAGGTGTTATTATCGCTCTTATCATAGCTATTGTAGGAGCGATGGCCGCAGCATGGTATTTCTTATGGTATGTACCACATACACCAGCCTACACATTAAAAATCATTCACCAAGCAGTACAAGATAAAGATGCAGACGAAGCATTACGCCACATAGATATAAAATCCATTGTAAAAAACATTGTAGAACGAGAAGGCAATAAATATGTCGATACATCTACCCCACTTGGTAAAGCTACAATAGCAGCTACCAAAACATTTGGACCAACTCTTATCGAAGACGTAATACGGACATATATCGAAGATCCTGACAGCTTTAAATCTGAATCACCTACCAATAATACTACTACAGCTACAGCAAATGATGATAATAAGTCTATGGTAGATCGTCTTGTAGAAGGTCGCCTATTTAAGGAACATGATGTAGAGGTTAAAAACTTAAAGTCAGAAGATAATGGTGATACGGCTACTGTGACTGTAACGATACAAAATAATAAAAAGAATATGACAAAAGATATAAAAGTTTTGATGCGTCATTTAGGAGATGGAACATGGGTAATTTACGATATTCCTGATATTGAAGACCTATATACTATCACTAGAAAATAAATATCTTTGTCTTTCCTAACATTTTAAATTGCAGATCTTAAAAAATGTAAAAAAGAGCTATGTCGTTTTTCTAGACGAGCAATTTACATTGTAAATCCAACAAAGGACAGTATCTACTGAAAAGTATATACTGTCCTTTTATTATCCTATAATCTTAACAATCGTAAGTTCTCATGTAAGACGAAATTATACATAACTTAATTAGCAAATATAACTAAATCCTTTAAAAATGGGATTTTATCTATCAAAATCTACAATAGCCAAGGTTACAGTCACTTGTGAAATAAGGCGTTGTGCATCATCTATCATATCAAAGCGCCATACGTGGGATGTTTTGCCTTTCACTAGTAGTATTCCTAAGGCTGTTAATGTTCCTTCGCATTTCACAGGACGCAAGTGATTAGCAGTTACAGACTGGCCTACGCCAAATTTATGAGAACCTACCAGCTCATTGCTCATCATGCCTGCAATAATTTCTGCAAAAGCTAAGGTAGCACCACCATTTAAATAGCCTTGCGGTTGTTTATGAAATTCATTTAAATTCATTTTTGCAATACATGTAGTGTCGCTCGTCATACGAGGTACATCAATTTGTAAGGATTCAATTAAATTCATAGTGTTCGTTTCTCCATACAATAGGCTTCTAGCCGGTCATCAAAGACTGTTACACCTAGTCCATCACCATCAGGGACCTGCATAATACCCTCTTTAAAGGTTAAATCTGGGAAAATAAGATCTTGTTCAAAATATCGATTTGAATCGGACAAATCCCCTGACATATAGGAATCTCCTAATGCGGCTAGCTGAACATGAAGCATTTTAGAAACCCCTGATTCTACCATGCTACCAATCCAATATGGAATATGACGTTCTCTACATAGATTAATAGCCGCTTTTGTTGGAATAAGCCCCCCCATGCGCCCTACTTTTATATTAAACACATCAATCAAACCATATTCGATAGCATAGGACAAATCATCATATCCTAAAATGGACTCATCCAAACAAATTGGCGTATAGATTTTCCAATCACCATGATTAAGATGCTCCCACTTCCAATCTTTATAAGATTGAAGGTTTGCTATCGCAAAGGGCTCTTCAATACAAGCTAGACCTAAATCATCATACTGACGGACCTTATCTATTTCTTGATATGAATAGCTTCGATTTGCATCAGCCGCTAAGACTAAATCCGGATAATGTTTGCGAACTAAAGCTACTCGTTCATAACCATCTATAGGATTTACCTTTAATTTAATCCGCTTACAACCATTTACTACATGATGCGCTACAACATCAAGTAATTGGTCTATTGGCACATCACCGACAACGATACCACTTTCAATTGCCTCTCGTAAAGGTTGATCCATAATGTAGGAAACAGAATTTACACCTATCCGTTCACAATGAAGATGAATGAGTGCATTTTCTAGAGCCGCAATAGCCATAGGCATATTGTCTCGATTGAGCCAAAATTGTAATTGTCGTACATAGGTCATCAGTGGCTTAGGCCGCATCAAGCGCAAATTAAAGATATAATCGTCTACCATAGCTTTCCAACAGGTTTCTACGGTCTCAAATGTATAGAATGGCTCTGTGAAAGCTACGCATTCCCCATATCCTACATATCCTTGTTGGTCTTCAATGCGAACGACGATAGTCTCTCTTTCTTTCACCTCGCCCTTGGCAGTCTTAAAATTGAACTTCAGTGGCAATTTAAGGCGATATGTAGTTATACTTTTAAAGTTTAAAATATCATTCATAGGCGCCTCAATTTTATAATTTCAATTCATTACGCAATATTTTGCCAGTTCCATTTCGAGGCAATGCGGTTAATACTTTTACATATTTTGGAATCTTATATTTTGCTAAAGAGTCTATCATAAAGACTATAATATCCTCTGGTGGCAAACTTTTACCATCATGAAAGGCCACAAAGAGCGCTGGCACTTGTCCCCATTTAGCATCAGGCACAGGCACAACGGCACATTCCTTCACCGATGGCAACGTATAGACCAAATCCTCTAGTTCCTTAGGGTAAATATTTTCCCCCCCAGAAATGATGAGATCCTTACGACGATTCAAAATATAAACAAAGCCGTCCTCATCGACGTAACCAATATCATCTGTATTAAAGTCTCCATCAATAGGTTCCTTATTGATGTAACCAGTCATAACCATAGGGCCCGTCAAATGAATTTCGCCTACCCCATCTGTATCAGGATTATCGATACGAACCTGCATACCAGGCAATGGCTTACCTACAGATTCTCGTTTATGAGGATACTCCAATACAGAGAAGGTCACACTTTGACTAAAGGTTTCCGTCATGCCGTAGGTCTTATAGATAGGCAAAGATTTCTTTTCACAAGCTTCGATGAGAGCCATGGGAATGAATTCTCCACCGAGCAATATAACACGTAATGCATGGTGCGTAATATGTGGCTCTAATTGAGTCAAAATAGTGGGCACTAAGGACATCATATTGATTTGCTCAGTTTCTATAAGTTTTAGAACTTGAGCTTCATCATATTTAGGCAAAATAGTGACAGCCGTCCCGTTGTAAAGAGACCTCATCAAGATAGATAAACCACTTACATGAAACAGAGGCAGTACCATTAGCCAATTATCCTGATCCGTTTTTTCTAGTACCTCTTGGGAAGCTTGTACATGAGCTTTAATTTGCCCCCATCGAAGCGGTACAGACTTAAATTGTCCCGTAGTAGCGCTCGTATTCATGATAGCAGCTATGTCTGTGTCCACAAAGACCCAATCAAAGGAGTCCTCGACCGCTAAATCCGATAGAATTCTTTCTAGAGTTTCAAACTCAATTGTAACAATTGGATTAGAAGCCTTCGAATCAACGAAATGAGATAATTGATTACGTCGTTCTTTACTATGTAATACGGTGGTAACACCTAATTGATCCAATTGGTTTTCTATTTCCTTTGGCTTAAGATGTACATTAAGTAAAAGTACCTCTTTATGAACTAGCATAGCAGCCAACACATACATTGCCATGGTCACAGAGTTATCAGACAAGATAGCCACTCGAGCTGCGTCTAAAGGCACTAAATTACGAGCTACATGGAGTACACCACGGTATATATCGTTATAGGTATATTCATTTATACATTTACGATTAGGGTAGTGCTGTGCACCATAACGTAACCACTCCATCATCTCACCTCGTATCTAAACCTAATCACTAATAAGTAATTACTAATTACCAATAAATAGTAAATAATAAGTAAAAACTAAAAAAATAATAATTGAAATATGATAAATAAAGAAATATTACAAGAAAGGCGCCTCCTATAGAGGCGCACTTGTCGTTTTAACCGTTAATATAGTCCGTCATATAGGACTGTATCGACTCCCAATTAAGGGAATTTAGGGAATTGTTTGAAGTTAGGTTTCCGTTTTTCTTTGAACGCGTCGCGACCTTCTTTCGCTTCATCAATTGTATAGTACATCAATGTAGCGTCCCCTGCGAATTGTTGTAAACCTGCAAGGCCATCTGTGTCGGCATTGAAAGCGCCTTTCAACATGCGCAAAGCCATTGGAGATAATTCAAGGATTTCGCTACACCATTGAACTGTTTCTTCTTCCAATTTGTCAAATGGTACCACAGTATTAACCATGCCCATTTCATACGCTTGAGCTGCTGTGTATTGACGGCACAAGAACCATACTTCGCGAGCGCGTTTGTGACCAATCATACGAGCCAAGTAACCTGCGCCATAACCAGCGTCGAAGGAGCCTACACGAGGACCAGTTTGACCGAACTTAGCATTTTCAGAAGCGATTGTAAGGTCACATACGATGTGCAATACATGACCGCCACCGATAGCATAACCATTAACCATTGCAATAACTGGTTTAGGGATGACGCGAATTAAGCGTTGTAAATCAAGAACGTTCAAGCGAGGCACATTGTCTTCACCTACATAACCACCGTGACCACGTACGCTTTGGTCACCGCCGGAGCAGAATGCCTCTTTATCTTCGCCCTTACCGTGGTTAGCACCAGTCAATACGATTACGCCTACTTCGTTATCTTCACGAGCTACTGTGAAAGCATCAATTAGCTCCATTACCGTTTTAGGACGGAATGCGTTGCGCACTTCTGGCCGGTTAATAGTAATCTTTGCAATGCCATTATATGTTTCGTAAATTACATCTTCATAATTACGATCCAATACTTTCCAATCAAATTTGCTCATGGACTTAACCTTTCTTCTGTAAAAAATCCAGTACCGCTTGTTCAAAAATCTGCGGTTTTTCTATATGTACATTATGCCCCGCCCCGTTGACGATGACATGATTAAAACTTGGCAACTTGCCAAATACGTCTCTTCCTATTGTAGTATATTTTGTATCTAATGCGCCACTCACATATAAACCTTTAACAGAGAATTTTTTTAATTTATCCCCTACATAAGGCATTACGCCCTGCCCTGACCCACGCAACGTACAAGCTAATGCATATGGGCTATTATTGGAACGACGTAGATAGATTAATTCTTCTACCCCCTCTGAAAACTGTTTTTGACTCTCAAAAATAGGTACTTCCGCCCATCGTGCAGCAAACCAAGCACCATCATGCTCTTCGATATGAGCTGCTAAGTCTTCATCCGCCTTGCGGCGCGCTTCTCGGTCAGCTTCAGAAGCGATGCCTACCGAGCCACTTTCAAGAATGAGACCTTTGATTTCACATTCATATTGTAAAGCATAGGAAAGTGCAATACGTGCACCCATGGAATAGCCCATAAGGTAATAGCTTTCACCAACCATGTGATAGATAACTGTGTGCAAGTCCTCTATCATTTGAGGAATGGTATAGGCCTTATCCTCATCAGGAATATCTGAATCACCATGTCCGATCAAGTCAATTCGTACCACGCGATACCCCGGCAGATTAATAGCATCCCAAGTATAGCTCGATTCAGAGAAGCCGTGGAAACATACAATAGGTTCCCCTTCACCTACCACAGTCAAACCGTAGCGATACTCTCCCAAGTCAAAATACATACGCTGAGCTGGATTACACAAAGCATTATCTACAATACTGCAAAAATACTGACTCATAGTAATGCCTCCATATCAACTGAAACTTTTGTATATTTCCTATGTAACTGACGACTATATTCCCGGTCTGTTGGTATTTCAATAATATGAACGCCAGATTCCTCGCTAACTTTAGCTAATACAGAGACCAATTCATCAGGACTAGAGATTTTGGTGTACCCACAGCCATAGAGTTTAGCAGCCCCACTATAATCTAAACCTTGTGACGTAGAGAACAAATAATCAAAATGTTTCGTTCCCTTTTGCGGTAAATATTCAAAAATACCGCCTCCATCGTTATTATGCAAAATAATCGTCAAATTGAGATTGTGCGTTTTAGCAACCGCCAAGCCGTTTAGATCATGGAATAAAGACAAATCACCCGTTACTAGATATGTAGGCTGATGATTCGTTGCAAGTCCAAGCGCAGTGGAAACTGTACCATCGATACCATTAACACCACGATTACCGTAAAGAACGGCATCGGACTCCCCAGAAAACCAAAAGTAATCAAAGTCGCGAACGGTCATGCTATTCGCCACTAGCACTTGGCTATTATCAGGAATATGCTGTTGCAACTCGTGTATCGTGCGACCTTCAAAAGAACTTGGTTCTTCTATGGCTGTACTTAGTTGAGCTTTACCAGCTACGTCTAAACGTTGCCATCTATTAAGATATGCATTAGATTCGTTCTTTACAGCGAACAAATACGTAAACATATCGATGTTTGCTTGCATATGTATGGTGGTTTTACCCGTTGGATTCATAGAGTCCATTGTGGGATTTACCTCAATATACTCCACATTATCCCAACTTGCCACCATTTGCTGTACCCGTTTCGATACAACGATTTGGCCAAACTGAATCACGCAATCTGGCTTTAGTACAGGCCATAGGTCTTTATCCGCTAAAAATGCATCATACGTAGAAATGACAACATCAGAGAAATGTTTTTTCTGAATCATATCTGTATCATTATTAAGATTGCTAGCAACATCATGATTGGCAACAATAGCACCAGTCTTATGACAGCGTCTTACATTGGACAATGGATCCGCCAAGATAGGAGCTTGTAAATTCTCCGCAAAGGAATGAATAGACTCAACTTCATCTACATCAATTTGTGGACCAGCTAAAATAAGGACTCTATTATACTGTGCAAGCAATAGATTAGAGTTATTAGAGTTATTAGAGTTATTAGCGTTATTAGCGTTATTAAAGTTATTAGTGTTATTAGCACTATTATCAGTAGTATTTTTAGTATAACTTACGTCACTTACGTCACTTACGTCACTTACGTCACTTAAGCCACTTACATTACTTGTATTATTACTTCTATTCTGATAGCTAAACACATCACCGTAATTAGATTTAAATACTTTGTAAGGGCTACGTCCCGCTTCAAAGTGCTTACGGTCCAGTTCAGGCACTAATGGCTCAAAGAGAGGTATATTGATATGCACGGGTCCTTTTTTAGTATCCATAGCTTTCATATATGCCTTGCGCGCTACTTGTCGTGGATATGTATAATAATGTTCCTTTTGAGGCACCGCTAATTCTTCATAATAGTTTACAGCTGTACCAAAGATTTTTTGTTGATCTACTGTTTGTGGAGCCCCTGTATGTAGCAAGGTATAAGGTCTATCGGCAGACAATACGATAAGAGGTACCCCACTATATTGAGCCTCTAAAATAGCGGGCAAATAATGAGCCACTGCGGAACCGGATGTACAAACTAACACAGTTGGTTCTTTATGAGCCTTTGCAATGCCAAGTGCCATAAAGCTAGCAGAGCGCTCATCTATATTCATATATGTTTCAAAGCCTTCATACTCCATGAAAAGCATAGCCATCGTCGTAGAACGAGAACCAGGGCTAAACACAGCATGCCGGACGCCGAGTTGGTAAAACTCATCTACCAAGGCAGCAATATATTCGTTCATTATATTCCCTTTCAAAAACTTCTAAGGGTTTGGAAATTTATTATAACGCATCCAAAATGGTGCGCATTTTATTATTAGTTTCTGCGTACTCTTCATCCGCATCAGAATCGGCTACGACGCCACATCCTGCATAGGCATAAAGAATATTATCCATAATGAGGGCAGATCGAATAGCAACGATGACAATACCGTCCCCCATATCTTTCATAAAGCCAAAAGGTGCTGCATACATGCCGCGCTCATGAGCTTCGTACTTTTGTAGCAATGCCAACGCCTTTTCTCGTGGTTCACCACCGAGAGCCGGTGTAGGATGGAGCAACTTTGCCCATTCCACGAGGGATTTTGTGCTATCCTTTGCAGTAATAATGGTGCGCAAATGATAGAGATGCGCCAGCTCCATGATACCCGTTTCACCTATTATAACCTCCGGAGTAATAGATTTCATGATATCCACAATACGGTCACGGACGATATTATGTTCAAAGAGATTTTTCTTATCTCTTAACAGTTGTTCCTTAGTCCACGCATTTGGTCCATGTTTAGGCGCTGTCCCCGCCAAGGCATAGCTGAGAATTTCACTCCCTCGATGGCGAACTAGAATCTCTGGCGATGCACCCACAAAGGTGCGTCCATCCTTTTCGTAACCAAAGATAAAGCAATTTGGATTATTATCTACTAAATTTGCCAAAATACTTGCCACATTGTATGATGTTTCACTAGTGAACTGTACCTCTCGAGAAGAAACAACCTTCGTCATTTCACCACTACCGATACTTTCAGAAATAGCATTCATCAATCTATCCCAAGCCGGCTTATCATCACTCGTTTCCTTGTAGTTATGGCGAACTCGAGGCACCTCGAAATCCGTAATAGGTACGCTTTCACCAGCGTGCAAATAGAAGGATTCCCCATTTTCTACAATGTAGTAATGGGTGAAAGCAATCATTTCATGGCCCATACCAGCCCATTTCGGGTCCTTAGAGTTTTCAAAAAAAGTATCTCCATAAAACACGTAAGCGTAATTATGGCGATCTTCATCATCTTTGACCGTCGCCAAACGTTTAGCGCCTACAACGATGCGGTCACTTTGACGATCCACCCAAAATACGCGTTCTTCGTTTGGAAAATTCAGCCAAAAGGCTACCGGACTATTCAGTTCTAACGGTTCTTTATTATATATCATAGTTGTATATCGCTATTAAGAAATAAAATAGACTATAGTAAAAACACCTAACGTGTAGAAGATTTACTTCTACACGTCAGGCGTCATCAATAAGTTTCCAAATTTTTGAGATGAGCCTAACGCCATCACACGTCGATGGGCTCTCTTTATATCTAATTTATTATATCATAGGTAACAGTTAAAAGGTAGAAAATAAAACCTCTACACCGCATGCGTCGTGCATGAATGTAGAGGTTTTCATTATATTCAAAATGTTGTTACTTTATTTAAAAGCCTTAGCCCCAATATCTGTACGATATTGCATGCCTTCAAAGTCGATATGCTCTATACGTTCATAGGCTCTATCAAGTGCCGTTCTAAGGTCTTTGCCAAGACCGACTACACCGAGTACACGACCCCCATTAGTGACATAATTTTCACCAACAAGCTTTGTACCAGAGTGGAATACAATGGTTGTGTCATATTGTTTAATATCCCCACTAATGACATCGCCCTTAGATGAAGTTTCAGGATAACCCTTAGAAGCAAGGATAACGCAAGCCGCCGAAGAGTCTTTCCATTTCACCATATCAGCTGTTAATGTGCCCCTGGCACAGGCCATCATGATCTCACCTAAATCACTATCGAGTAGCGGTAATACAACTTGCGTTTCAGGATCTCCAAATCGAGCATTAAACTCTACAACCTTAGGACCTTCGTCAGTAATCATAAGCCCAGCGTAGAGACAGCCTACATACGGCATGCCTTCTTTTTCCATAGCCGCTACCATAGGTTCTAAGATGGTTTTCATCGCTTCGTCCCGCAATGCATCTGTAAGAACTGGTGCCGGTGCATAGGTCCCCATGCCACCCGTATTAGGCCCTTTATCACCATCAAAAATGCGTTTATGATCTTGAGAGGCAATCATAGGAACTACGGTCTTGCCGTCTACAAAGGCTAATAAACTAGCCTCTTCACCTTCCATAAACTCTTCGATAACAACGGTGCTGCCTGCATCACCGAATCGATTACCACTGAGCATATCTTCCCCGGCTGCATTCGCTTCATCGATGGTCATGGCTACTACAACCCCCTTCCCTGCCGCCAAGCCGTCAGCTTTAACAACAATAGGAGCTCCTGTTTGAGCAATAAAAGCTTTCGCTTCATCTACCTTGTGGAATACACCATATGCAGCAGTGGGAATATTGTATTTTTTCATGAGGTCTTTAGCAAATACCTTTGAACCCTCTAGTTGAGCGGCTGCTTTGGATGGACCAAAAACTGGAATTCCCGCCTTATTAAGTACATCTGCTAAGCCCGCTACTAAAGGAGCCTCAGGCCCAACAACAACTAAATCAACTTGATTATCTTTCAAAAAGCTAATTAAATGATCGCTTTGTTGCCAATCGATGCCAACTAGCTCTGCACAATCTGACATAGCCGCGCTACCAGGAATAGCATATACCTTTGTTACGCTAGGGCTGATGGACAATCGCCACGCCAATGCATGTTCACGGCCGCCGCTACCGATTACACATACTTTCATAAGTCCTCCATCGGCGCCTAAACGCCATCAAATCCATAATAATATAAACACATAACGGGCTTACTCCAAACATCAATAATTGTTGTGACCGTTCAATAGATATTTTGCCCTAATCGTGTTTAACAATCCGCTAAAAATTCTTAACTAGTTAATGTTTAAAGTGACGAATGTTTGTAAATACCATAGCGATGCCCGCTTCGTCAGCCGCTTTGATGGACTCTTCGTCGCGAATAGAGCCACCTGGTTGAATAATAGCTGCAATGCCATGCTTTGCCGCTGTTTCTACGGTATCTCCAAATGGGAAGAATGCATCGGATGCTAATACAGCGCCTTTAGCGGCTTCCCCGGCTTGTTCAAGAGCAATTTTTGCAGAACCTACGCGATTCATTTGACCGGCCCCAACTCCAAGAGTACGCTTTTCATTAGAAATCAAAATCGCATTGGATTTTACATGTTTTACGAGTTTCCATGCAAATTCAAGAGCTTTCCATTGTTCCTCTGTCGGTTGTATCTTCGTAACAACTTTATAATTAACGCGGTCTTCTAGGATATCGTCTTCTGTTTGCACTAATAAACCACCAGACACCTTTTTCACTGTCACTTGGCCAGATTCCGGCTTAGATAGTTCAATGAGGCGAATATTCTTCTTAGCTTCAAGGATTTCTAATGCTTCTTTTGTGAAAGCAGGTGCCATAATAACTTCTAAGAAAATTTTGCTCATTTCCTCCGCTGTACTTGCATCTACTTCACGGTTTAAGGCTACGATGCCACCAAAGGCGGATACGGAATCAGCTTCGTAAGCATTTACATAGGCATCATGTAATGTAGCTGCAGTAGCGGCACCACATGGGTTCGTATGCTTAATAATACATGCAGCTGGCTCAGTAAACTCCCATACCATATTCCATGCCGCTTCCATGTCTACAATATTGTTATAGGAAAGCTCTTTGCCATGTAATTGTTTCAAGGCCCCCATGCCATGAGCTGTACCAATTTCTTTGTAGAATGCGGCTTGTTGATGCGGATTTTCCCCATATCTAAGATCTGTTACCTTCTCATAAGCACTCAAAAATTCTGGAGGTGTAGGGCCTTCATTCAAGATTCCACTCATATAATTGGCGATGGCCACATCGTAAGCCGCCGTATGAGCAAAGGCTTCTTTGGCAAGGCCAAAGCGATATTCCTTAGTCAATTCGCCTTGATCCTTGAGCATCTCCAAAATTTCACCGTAATGATTTGGATTCACTACAATGCCTACGTACGCATGATTTTTTGCTGCAGAACGAACCATCGTAGGACCACCAATATCGATATTTTCGATTGCCTCTTCTAAGGATACATTAGGTTTTGCAATGGTTTCGCGGAACGGGTAAAGATTGACTACAACAAGGTCGATTGGTTCAATACCATGTTCTGCCATAGCTTGTTGATGCTCCGCATTATCACGGATCGCCAAAATACCACCATGCACCTTAGGATGTAATGTCTTTACGCGGCCATCCATCATTTCAGGAAAATCAGTCAAAGACTCTACCGATTTTGCCGGAATACCTGCTTCGGTTATGACTTTAAGGGTCCCACCTGTGGAATAAATGGTTACCCCTAAATCAACTAAACCTTTCGCAAAATCTACAATACCTGTTTTATCAGAAACACTAAGTAATGCATTTTTAATCATCTAACGTCTTCCTTTGCTTACACATCAATCTTCAATATATACAACACGACCTTTTATAGTGAGCTTATCCTCACAAAATAGTCGTAATGCCTCTTTATATGTTTTATGTTCAATAGGCAATAATCTATCACTCAGGATATCCTCTGTATCCTCCGGTAATAAAGGAACCGTATTCTGCATAATGATAGGCCCCGTATCCATTCCGGCATCAACAAAGTGTACCGTACAACCGGTTACCTTTACTCCCGCATCAATAGCTTGTTGATGTCCATGTAGTCCCGGAAAGGATGGCAACAAGGCAGGATGGATATTTAAAATTCTATGCTCATAGTGCTCAATCAATTGAGCCCCTACAATGCGCATATATCCAGCCAAAACGATACCATCTATCTTATAGGGCTCTAACGCATCTAACTGGGCTTGTTCAAAGCTAGCTTTAGAATCATAGTCGCTACGTTCGATGACAACGAGCGGAATATTCCAGTTTTTAGAGCGTTCCACTATGCCTGCTGTACCGTGATCTGTAATGATGACTACAAATTCGCCCTTAATAGAGCCTTCTTGCATCGCTTTATAAAGAGCTTCCCCATTGGATCCTCTGCCACTGGCAAAGAGAGCGAGGCGCTTTTTAGATACGGAACTAGTCATTAAATACCGCCCCTTTTACAACAACTGGACCTTCGCCTTTAACGATATGACCAATTTCATAAACCGCTTCATTACGACTTTCAAGATTTGCCTTTACTCGATCCACATCCGCAGCGTCCACTATGAGGATCATGCCAATGCCCATGTTAAAAGTACGGTACATTTCATGCCAATCTACATTGCCCCATTCTTGTAGCTTTTCAAAAACTGGAAGGCGAGGCCATGTATCACAATCGATTTCTGCCGTTACTCCCGTAGGTAAGACGCGAGGAATATTTTCATAGAAACCGCCGCCCGTAATATGAACCATACCTTTAATTAAATCTTCTTTAATCAACGGTAATACAGCTTTAGGGTATAAGCGCGTTGGCGTTAATAATTCTTCTCCCAGTGTTTTGCCAAATTCAGGAATATTTTGATCAATGGAGAAACCCTTGTGATCAAATACAATTTTACGAACTAACGAGAAACCATTAGAATGAACCCCAGAAGATGGTAACCCAAGAATAACGTCTCCTGCCTTGATACTTTCACCAGTAATCAATTTAGACCGATCTACGATACCAACGGCAAAACCAGCTATATCATAATCCTCATCATCGTAGAAGCCTGCCATCTCAGCAGTTTCACCGCCTAGTAAGGCGCAGCCTGATTCTTCGCACGCCTCAGCTACACCGCGTACGATATCTGCCACTTTTACAGGCTCTAGTTTGCCAACCGCAATATAATCAAGGAAGAATAAAGGTGTAGCACCTTGTACAAGGATATCATTAACACTCATAGCTACACAGTCTTGACCGATAGTATCATGTTTATCCATCATAATAGCGAGACGTAATTTGGTGCCCACACCATCTGTACCAGATACGAGCATAGGATCAGACATAGCATGACCAGCTAAGGAATAGAGTCCCCCAAAACCACCTAAATCACCAACAACACCCGGTGTATAAGTGCGTTTAACAGATTCTTTCATCAGTTCTACGGCACGGTTGCCTGCATCGATATCAACACCTGCATCGCGATAAGTTAAACTAGTTTTATTCGAGCACATATTTGACCCCTTCCTCTTGGTCCGCAGGAACCGCTACACTATAATCACCATTGAAACATGCAAAACATAAATCATCTGGCTTTACATCGGATACAGCACGACATAGGCCTTCACGAGACAAGTAATGTAATTTATCAGCCTTGATAAAATCTCTAATTTCATCCACTGTATGAGTAGCTGCTATAAGTTCTTTACGCACTGATGTATCAATGCCATAGTGACAGGAATACTCAATAGTTGGAGAACTAATACACATATAAATCTCTTTAGCACCAGCCTCTTTTAGCATTTTCACAATGATACCACTCGTAGTACCGCGCACAATAGAATCATCAATAAGGACGATACGCTTGCCTCCAACAATATGTGGCAATGCATTTAGCTTCATACGAACAGCTAATTCTCGTTCCTCTTGATTTGGTTTAATAAAGGTACGGCCGCTATAACGGTTCTTAACTAAACCTTCCGCAAAAGGGATACCCGATGCACGAGCATAACCTAATGCAGCTGTTGTACCGGAATCTGGAATGGACATTACGATGTCTGCATCATACTTAGTTTCGTTATATAGTTCGCGGCCCATATTTAGCCGAGATTGATATACGGATTGACCATCGATATGACTATCGCCACGTGCAAAATAGATGTATTCAAAGACGCAAAGTTTTTTGTCGATTTTTTCTGGTTCCGCATACATAGTACTACGCACACCAGAGTCATCGATGATAACCATTTCACCAGGATCTATATGACGAATAAACTCTGCCTTAATCGCATCAAAAGCACAGCTTTCACTAGAGAGCACATAACCATTTTCAGTTTTACCTAAACAAAGTGGTCTAAATCCTTGAGGGTCTCGTACACCTACTAAAGAGTCGTTCGTAGTAATGACTAAAGAGAACGCCCCTTCAATTTGACGCGCCGCATCGGCAATCCGTTCCGCTTGTGTTTCTGCTTTAGAACGGGCTATCAAGTTCACGATAACCTCAGAATCCATCGTCGTTTGAAAGATGGAACCATCGGCTTCAAGACGTTTTCGAATAGATAAGGCATTCGTTAAGTTTCCATTGTGAGCCACCGCAATTTGACCACCTTGGTAGTGAATAACCAAAGGTTGAATATTACGCGGATTATTAGACCCTGTCGTAGAGTATCGCACATGGCCAGTCCCCATATAGCTTGGCAATGCTGGTAATTCTTTGATAGCCTCGGTCAACAAGCCCATGCCTTTTTTCAGTTCTACATCATGACCATCGGTAACAGCAATGCCCGCACTTTCTTGACCACGATGTTGGAGAGCAAATAGCCCCCAATATACATAGCGTGCTACATCAACGGTCCTATCATAGATGCCGAATACACCACACTCTTCGTGCCATTTGTCAAAAACAGAATCGTAGTTCATCTTCCCCCCTATTAGGCACGATCACCTGTAAGACGGAATAACATTTCCTTATATGCTTCTTCAATATTACCAAGATCTCGACGGAAACGGTCTTTGTCAAGTTTTTCACCAGTTGTAGCATCCCAGAAACGGCATGTATCAGGAGAAATTTCATCACCCAATAAAACTTCACCATTATGGGTACCAAATTCTACCTTGAAATCTACAAGGGTCACATTTTTAGTAGCCAAAAATTTCTTCAATATATCATTTACCTTTAAAGTAATTGTAGAAATTACATCAAGTTGTTCTTGAGTAGCCCAACCAAGTGCTGTGATTTGGGATTCATTGGCAAATGGATCGCCTAATTCATCATTTTTGTAGCAGAATTCAAGGATTGGATGTTTAAGTGGAGTTCCTTCTTCAATGCCAAAGCGTTTAGCCATAGAGCCAGCCGCAATATTACGAACAATAACTTCAAGAGGAACTATTTTCAATGCAAGTACTGTTTGGTTGCGATCATCTTCACGACGAACGAAATGAGTTGGTACGCCTTCTTTTTTCAACAATTCAAAGAAGAAAGAGGAAATTTTATTGTTCAAAACACCTTTTCCAAGAATGGTATCATGTTTCTCGCCATTAAATGCAGTGGCATCATCTTTGTAATGAACGATGTACTCATCTTTGTTATCTGTTGCATATACTTGTTTTGCTTTGCCTTCGTACAATAATGTTAATTTTTCCAAATCGATGTTAGCCATGATCTTTCTCCTTTATCATAAATTAATGATACAAACTAATTAATGATACAAACTATGTAATAGATATCTAAATAAACTGTTTTTCTTAACCAATATTTAATCGCCGATGATTTACATGATTAAATATGAATAGCACCTTGTAATTCTGCATTGTCTGCTAAGACTTTTTCAGCCATATCTTTACGATATAGTTGATATTGTTCTTTCAGGTCTTTATTGAAAGCTGCTCCAATTTGTACTGCAAAGAGCGCTGCATTTTTAGCACCATCTACAGCCATAGTTGCTACAGGCATACCAGATGGCATTTGAACGATAGCAAGCAAAGAATCAATGCCTTTTAGAGCCGTTGCATTAAGAGGAATGCCGATAACAGGTAATGTAGTGAAGCTCGCCACCACACCAGGTAAATGAGCCGCCGCGCCAGCACCAGCAATAAAAGCGATAGCCCCTTCATCTTCAAGTCGTGTGACAAAGTTCTTCACAGCCTCTGGGGTACGATGAGCTGAGGCAATAACCATTTCATAAGGGATTTTGAATTCATCAAGTACGGCAGATGCCTTTTTCATTGTGTCTAGGTCAGACTTGCTGCCCATGATAATACCGACCTTCATAGATCCTCCTAATAAAAAAGCCCAGCCAAAACAGACTGGGACAAATACGCGCAAATAGCCTCCGTAGACTTGCTTTGAGTTTGTTGATTTGCATAGTTCACGGTGCTACCTCCTTCTTGTACTCAAATTGTAACACCTAACATTTACAAAATCAATACTATTTTCGAATATTTTTTTATTAAATATTTTTATCATTCGTTATATTCCGAACTATTATAAAAATATAGATTGCATCATATAAAATAATTTTAAATAAATCTGTAAAATAAAATACTGCCTTTTCAATCTTATAATAACACAAACTTACTCTATCAATTAAAATATTTATATGTTTTTTCTTATCCATACAAAAAGAGGATAACCCATTTATAAACAGGTTATCCTCTTTTCATAATTCCGAACATTAGATCACTTAACTTGTATCTATTATTGATTAGTGAGTACCACTTTCAAAGGCAGCTTTCAATTCACCTACAGATTCAGGAATATAATCTACGATAGAAGACATCAACGCATACATCAATGCAGGCTCGAACGCATCATCACCACACATATATACGCAATCCAAGTATAGGCTAGAATCTTGTTCATCAATATATAGTTTGTAATTTTTATATGTCGCATTGTCTCGATTAATTAATGCATTCAAGGCATTCATATTTTGTGCCGTTACCTTTTCAGGACCTAACACTAAACGAACTACACTATAAATACTGTTATCGAGAATGACGAATAAAGGCATATCCCATAAAGGAGACTTGATATAAGAACGATATACTACTGTACCGTCTTCATCATCAAAATCCTTCCGTTCAAAAGATATGATTTCTTCTTCTTTCAAAAACTTATCAAATAATAAGGATTTAGGATTCATAACAACCTCTATTAAGCTAAGCCAGCTACTTTAAGAATATCTTTATGTACAGTATCTAAATGCGGTTGAATAACTTCAAGCATAAGATTCACTACTACAGTAGGATCAAATTGTTCATTCAAACATGGTATAGACACATCCATATAAATGTTATTATCTTCATTGCTCACGTAATATTTAGATATCTTATAATCTTGATTTAACGTGTTAAGTTCTTTCAATACCGCAGGAATCACTTTTTTATCAATAGTTGTTGTTGTGATAGCGATGCGTACATAGGTGAACGCAGAATCGTCTACAACGATGAACACAGGCAAGCTATGCTCATGAACATCCAAACGACCATGATATACAACTGTATTAAGATCGTCTGTCATTTCTTCCTTTGTAAACCAAGTGTTACCGCCTTTGTTAAGGTCAGCAACAAGTAAGTCGAATTTTTCTGCTTTTTTATTCATAATTCCCTCTAACAATAATCAGACAAATTAGTCTTCGATAAACACACAACCATTATCTTTGAATTCTTTAATGCGAACTAAAGACTCTACACGGTAGCCCGCATTTTCCAAGCGTTCACGACCAGGTTGGAAGGACTTTTCGATAGCAATCGCCATGCCAACTACTTCATCACCTGCGTCTTGAACCAACTTAGCAAGGCCCATAGCCGCCTCACCAGACGCCAAGAAATCGTCGATAATCAACACTTTTTCACCAGCTGGCAAGAATTTTTTAGAAATAGTGATATCATAATTCTCTTCTTTTGTATAAGAGTACACAACACTATGATATACATCATCTACCATAAGGATGGATTTTTTCTTACGCGCAAATACCAATGGTACGTCTAGTTCAAGCGCGGCCATCAACGCCAACGCAATACCAGATGCTTCGATGGTAACAATACGTTGTACACCTGCATCACGGTAACGATCCGCGATTTCTTTACCAATCGCCTTAAACAATTGTGGATCGATTTGATGGTTTAAGAACCCATCTACTTTCAGCACTCGATTATTGAGGACAATCCCCTCTTCACGAATGCGTTCTTTTAATAATTCCATGTGCTCATACCTCCGCATAACTATCTTTAAATTTTAACGTAAACAACCCCTTAGGGTCAACCTATATCTAGTAAAAGTCTTATAATATACCCCATAAATATCATTGCAAATAAGACTTAAATATTTCATATATGAATTATATAACTCAACTGCTTTATAGGAATATAATATAGCACGGTAAAACTCACACTAATATATAAAAAGACACACTTTAAGAAAGTTTCCTAAAGTATGTCTTTAAACATGTCTTTTTCTTATAAAACTTTATCTCGAGTACTTTCACGATTAACTAGCAAGGACGTAAATCTTGCAGCCCCTTCAGATTGAGGAACCAAGCGTGAACGCACAAGCACAATGTCGCGTGTTGGTACCGGAATATCTGTATCGATGCGCACAATCGTCCCTTCTTGCATTTTTTGTTGTACCACATGATTAGGCAACATGGAAATACCCATATTGATTTCTACCAGATCTAGTAATACATCGACGCTACCCAATTCAAAGCGAGGCTTACGACAAGCACCATGTGTTACATCGTCAAAGAATGTACGACTAGCAGAGCCTTTATGCAAGAGTAAAATAGGCTCGTTAAGAAGGCGCCCTTGATCAAAGAATCCTGCCCCTTTATAGTCAGGGCCCCCAACAAAGACGTCTTGAATGGTAGCTAGCGTAGTTACCTCTAGCTGAGGATTATCTCTCAAGCCCTCATAATCATTAACCACGGCTAATTGCGCCTCTTTATTGAGTACTAATTCTACACAATCAGGAGACGGCCGATTGATAATATGTAAGCCAATTTCACTTTCTTGTAATTGCCATTTGTGGAAATAAGGCAATAGGAAATGGCGACACAAAGTATCTGTGGCAGCCAAATTTAAACTTTCATAAGCTTGACTAACCCGTTCTTGTAATTGGGTAACACCATTATCAAGAATGGAGAAAGCTTTAGCTACCGTATCAAACAATTCTTTACCTTCTGGCGTGAACCCTACAGATTTTGTAGTACGCACGAAGAGAGGCATATTAAGTTCTCCTTCTAATTGTTTAATACTTTGACTGATGGCGGATTGGGACACGCCTAATTCTTTTGCGGCACGGGAAAAAGATAAATATAAGCCTACCCCTAGAAAGGTTCTATATAAATCTGCAGATACTGCCATTTTATTCACCTCTGTTATATACTAATAGTAACGTCTTACTTTTAAATACACATATCATTACCTTATTATAACTATAGACTCTCAATATATAATGAATATGTAGAAATCTTCATGAAAGTTAGGTCTTATGACCTTCATGAACTTTTCATATTTATTAGTATTTCTAATCTTTTCATTAGTAAGATTATCTTTACTTATAAGTCTAGACCGACTATACTTAATTTGTCAATATCCCATAGGGAATTATATACATTACAGGAGGCTACAATGGCTATACAACGATTATTCGTAACAAAACGAGAATCTTTCAACCTAGAAGCGCAACGCATGTTACAAACCTTACAACAGGAATTATCTATGCCTGCTACAGATGTGACAATCTATGAGCGATACGACATCGAAAATTTAGATGCAAAAGATCTAGAGTCTGCTAAAAATTTAATTTTTTCTGAACCTCCTGTAGATACTGTATTAGAAGAAATTCCAAGTGTACAAGGCTTTGTATTTGCTGTTGAATATGTGCCAGGTCAATACGATCAACGTGCTGATAGCGCAGAGCAATGTATTTCTATGCTCACACTTACATCCGGCCACATCGTGCGTTGTGCTCGCGTATATGCTATCGAAGGCACCTTTACAAAAGAACAAGAAAATGTCATCAAATCATACTACATTAACCCTGTTGATTCCCGCGAAGCGAGCCTTGATGTACCAAATACATTAGCTCTCGACTTAGAAGATCCAAAGCCGGTGGCAACAATCGATGGCTTTACTACGATGAGCGATGCTGATTTAGAAGCGCTCATCAAAAACTACGGTCTTGCTATGACATTAGCAGACCTTCAAATGATTAGACAACAATACGCAGAGGTAGAACACCGCGATCCTACGATTACAGAAATTCGCCTCTTCGATACATATTGGTCTGACCACTGCCGTCACACTACCTTTATGACGGAATTGACGGATATCACTATTGAAGACAGTCGCTTCACAGGCTCTATAAAGGAAGCCCTCGAAGAATACATGGAAGGCCGTGCTGAGCTCTATACGACTAAGAAAAAAGCTCGCTCCCTCATGGACATGGCTACATTGGCTGTAAAAGAATTGCGCCACGCTGGAGGACTTACAAATCTCGATGAATCTGATGAAATCAATGCATGTACCATCATCGTCCCTGTCGATGTAGATGGCAAGACTGAAGAATGGTTGTTACTATTCAAAAACGAAACTCATAACCACCCTACTGAAATCGAACCATTTGGGGGCGCAGCTACCTGCTTAGGTGGTTGTATTCGCGACCCATTGAGCGGTCGCGCCTACGTATACCAAGCTATGCGCATCACAGGCTCTGGCGATCCACATACAAGACTTGAAGATACATTGGAAGGCAAATTACCACAAAGAAAGATCACCCAAGAAGCAGCTCGTGGTTACTCCTCTTACGGCAACCAAATCGGCCTTGCTACAGGTGAAGTAAAAGAATATTACCATCCTGGCTACGTAGCAAAGCGCATGGAAATCGGCGCAGTTATCGGTGCTGCACCTCGCAACCAAGTTCGTCGTGAGGTACCAGTTGCAGGCGATGTGGTAGTATTGCTAGGTGGTAAAACTGGCCGTGATGGCTGTGGTGGTGCTACAGGGTCCTCTAAAGAACATACCGTTGACTCTCTATCCACATGCGGTGCAGAGGTTCAAAAAGGCAATGCTCTTACAGAGCGTAAAATCCAACGTTTATTCCGTCGTGGCGAAGTAACGACACTTATCAAACGTTGTAATGACTTTGGTGCAGGCGGTGTATCTGTCGCTATCGGTGAACTAACTGATGGTGTATCAATCAATCTCGACTTAGTCCCTAAAAAATATGCTGGCCTCGATGGTACAGAGTTAGCCATCTCTGAATCCCAAGAGCGCATGGCCTGTGTTATCGCTGCTTCTGATGTAGAGGCATTCAAAGCATACTGCGACGAAGAAAACTTGGAGTGCACAGTTGTAGCTAAGGTAACTGATACAAATCGCCTTGTTATGAACTGGAATGGCGAAACAATTGTAGATATTAGCCGCGACTTTTTAAATACAAATGGTGCTAGTCAACAACAAGAAGCTATCGTAAAAGCTCCTACAGATCGATCCTACTTCTTACGTGGTTCAGCTAGTGCAGATAACTTCAAGGAAAAATGGCTTGCAGCCGTATCCGATTTAAATGCAGCATCCCAACAAGGCTTAGCAGAACGCTTTGACAGCACTGTGGGCGCCAATACAGTCCTCATGCCATTCGGTGGCAAATTCCAAAAAACGCCTACCCAAGGCATGGTTGCTAAATTACCGGTTCTAAACAGTGAAACTACAACGGCTAGTATTATGACTCACGGTTTTGTGCCTGAGTTATCTACATGGAGCCCTTATCATGGTGCGCAATATGCAGTGCTTTTATCTGTAGCAAAATTAGTAGCTCTTGGCGGTCGCCGAGAAGACGCATACTTAACATTACAAGAATATTTTGAACGCCTCAACTCCAAAGAATCTTGGGGTAAGCCAGTAGCCGCTTTACTTGGTGCTTATAAAGCACAAAAAGAACTTGAAATCGGCGCTATCGGCGGCAAGGACTCTATGAGCGGTACATTTATGGATCTTACCGTTCCCCCTACCCTCGTATCCTTTGCGGTTGGTACAGCTCATGTAGATAATATTGTGAGCCAAGACCTTAAAGGCGTAGATCATCGCCTCGTATTCTTCGATGTACCTCGTACATACGATGACACCCCTGATTGGGATCGATTCAAAGAAAACTGCGATATACTACAAGAACAAATTGAAAAAGGTCGCGTTTACTCTGCCTATGTAGTTGATCAAGGCGGCATTCCTGAAGCAGTCACTAAAATGGCCCTTGGCAACAATATTGGTGTTAAATTCGATAAATACGCTGAACGTGGTATCTTCCAACCAGCCCTTGGTTCCTTCATCGTTGAAGTAGATATTACGGCTGTTAATTATCTTTTAGAGTTACCTGATGTGAAGGTTATCGGTGTAACCCAAGCAAATCCTGTTATCGAATGGGAAGGACAATCTGTTTCTCTCAAAGAAATACAAGCTGCTTATAAAGCACCTCTAAACGATATTTTCCCTATGCATGCACCAAACGGCTTTGGTGAAGCAGTCGCTTACATTCATGATCAACACGCTAAACCTCGCAGCGCCTCCCTAGGTGCCAAACCAAAAGTTCTTATTCCAGTATTCCCTGGCACAAACTGTGAATTTGACTCTGCTCGCGCCTTTGAACGGGCTGGTGCAGAAACAGATATCGTGCTTATCCGCAACCAAACTCCAGAACAATTAAAAGAATCTATCGACGTAATCAAAGCTAAATTAGCAGAGTCTCAAATTCTTATGTTCCCAGGAGGTTTCAGTGCCGGTGATGAGCCAGATGGTTCTGGTAAATTCATAGCCACCCTCTTCCGCAACCCATACCTTGCAGAAGGTTTAGAAAACCTCTTGTACAAACAAGATGGCCTTGTATTAGGTATTTGTAACGGCTTCCAAGCGCTCATCAAGTTAGGCTTATTACCTGGTGGACATATTGAAACGTTAACTGCAGATCATCCTACATTGACATACAATACTATTGGTCGTCACTTATCTCGCATGGTTAATACGAAAGTTATTTCCACAAAGTCCCCTTGGATGAGTGATGCTAAAGCTGGAGAAATTTACACGGTACCAATTTCTCACGGCGAAGGTCGCTTTATAGCGTCTCCTCAACAAGTATTAGAGTTCAATAAAACTGGCCAAATCGCTACACAATATGTAGACTTTGATGGTATCGCCTCCATGGATAGTCGCTTCAATCCTAACCAATCTGTAGCTGCTATCGAAGGTATTTATAGCCCTGATGGTCGCGTATTTGGCAAAATGGCACACTCCGAACGCTGTGGTGCAGGCATTAGCAAAAATATTCCTGGCCAATTAGAAATGCCAATCTTTACATCTGGTGTAAAATACTTCAAATAATTGGTCACTATGAACTTTCATGTGAAAGCCTACTTCTTCAAGTAGGCTTTTTCAATATTGATTTTTTTCGAAAATATTAGTATTATAAATTGATACTATATTTACAGACATGAGTTCTCATGTAAAGCTATACATACCTAGTGTGGGTTAAGAAAGGATTTTATTATGCATTGTGCTCAGAAAATGACTCATAATATCTACTGGATTGGTAGTAATGACTGGACAACAGAACGTTTCGAAAACTTATTTCCTATTCCAAATGGTGTTAGCTATAACAGCTATTTCATCGACGATGAAAAAACTTGTGTGGTAGACTCTGTAGATGCTGAAATTCGTGAAGAGTACTTCGATAACTTGACTCACCTCTTAAATGGTCGTGAACTTGATTACATCGTCGTAAACCATATGGAGCCTGATCATTGCCAAACATTATTGGAAACATTGGAACGGTATCCAAATTGTAAAATGGTAGGTAATGCTACAACATTCCGCATGTTTGAACAATTCTATAACACTCCAAAACCAGAACAATACCATCAAATTAAAGAAGGCGATGAAATCTGTTTAGGTAAACATACTTTGGTTTCTTACACTATGCCTATGGTTCACTGGCCTGAAGTAACTTGTACATACGAAAAATCTACAGGCACATTGTTCTCTGCAGATGCTTTTGGTACATTCGGTACAGTTAATGGTAATATCTTTGCTGATCAAACCGATTTCGTAGCTACATACGAAGAAGAAGCTCGCCGTTACTATACAAATATCGTTGGTAAATACGGACCGCAAGTACAAAATGCACTTCGCAAAATTTCTAGCCTTGATATCAAACGCATTGCTCCACTTCATGGTCCAATCTGGCGCACCCCTGAATCTATCCAATATATCACGCACAAATACTTACATTGGTCCAGCTATACAGCCGAGCAAAAAGGTGTTGTCATCGCTTTTGGTTCCATGTACGGCAATACTCGTGCTATTGCTCAACAATTGGCTAAACAACTCTCCAAACGTGGCGTTACAGATATCAAAATTTACGATGTTTCCAAAACTAATGCTTCCTACATCATCTCCGATGCTTGGAAATATACTAACTTGGTAACTATCGCACCTACATATAACTTGAATCTATACCTTACTATGGAAAACTTTATCCATGAATTAAAAGCCCTTAACTTCCAAAACCATAAGGTATCCATCATCGGTAACCACTCTTGGGCTTCCGCTGCGATGAAAACAATGGTTTCCCATTTCGAAAATGACTTCAAAGACATTGAAATCGTTTCCGAACCACTAGATATCAAATCCTCTTTGAAAGAAGAAGATCTTCCATTAATTGAAAAAATGGCAGACGATATCAAAGCATCCATTGAAGCTGCTGAAATTAAAGACGTATTCTAATACAAGAGCCGCCTATTTAGGCGGCTTTTCTTTTTATATACCAGATTTTATACGCCTAAAACCAAGCTATGATTTTTGGTTTATATCCATTTATTGAGATCAAATACTATATTTTAAAAGCCTTGTAAATATGCAATAATTCTACTATTTTTTTGCTTGACATAAATCTAACTTTTTCATATACTATACAAGTACCTGTTACACAACAGAATACATGGAGAGGTGTCCGAGCGGCTGAAGGAGCATGATTGGAAATCATGTGTGCGGTTATCCCGTACCCAGGGTTCAAATCCCTGTCTCTCCGCCATATATAAGAAGGTTATCCGATGGATGATCTTCTTTTTTTGTATCTTGAATTTATAATCTAAGTGCAACTAAAAAAGATTCATAGCTTTCTGATAAAA
>OAWK01000035.1_pt1 | contig 131461 bp, 115 predicted proteins | sample 1476691 | NCBI WGS metagenome assembly OAWK01 (sample SAMEA2580186, study PRJEB22360) | human gut metagenome | biome: human gut; feature: human-associated habitat; material: faeces | place: Denmark | collected 2008/2010 | reverse complement strand
TTGGAAACAAAGATAACAATTTATAAATTTACCCCTCAGCTTTTTACATTGACCCGTTAAAAGCCTTATCTTTCCCGTGGGTGTGGATACCTTTCCCACGGAACTGTCCGGAAGGCTCCGCCATGTCTTTTCTCCGGCAGGGGCGGTTCCGGAAACCCTCGCCGGGTACTTATGTTTTAGGAACATTTATTGAATATCCCTACTTTAAGTATAAATTAGTTGGCTAATTTTATGATATTTATTGTATCTCCCACTTTCGAAGATCAGCGGGAGATGCACTTTTTCTTTTTCATTGAGCTGAAAAATCTTGCTGCTATGCTAAGCATAATAATACAAAGGAGTTAGGAACAGTACAGTTCTCTTTCTATTTATGTGTATAAGCTAGTGCTGCTCCCAATGCCGTGCGATACTCTGCATATTCAGGTATCCAAAAATGGCATTGGTACATTTCTTCCATAACTGGGAATATTTCTTTGCATTGTGGCATTTTGGTCAAATTACCTATTAGGACAAAATCTTTAATGTGGCTATTCAGTGCTGCTAATATGACAGATTGTCCTATTGATTGTAATACCATATGAATGATTCCCGCTGCTACATCTTCCATAGAGGCGTTTGAACTTGCTTTGCCAAATGTGGAAGCGGTGGCATCCAGAGGCAGTCCAGGTAGAGGGGTATTGCAAATATCCTTGATTTGCAGATCAATATTTTCTATTACACCTTTTTCTGCCATCTTTACCACTTGATGAATATTCTGTGTTTTTAACAACAGGCGAGATAGTCCTTGAATGGTTCCTCCGCCAATACCTATACCACCTATGTGAGATATGTTTTTACCTCCTTCCACTTTTACAAAAGAGGTGCCGGTACCCATGCTTACTACAATAAGGTCTTGCAATTGGGAGTCATAGTGAGCTCCAAGACCGTTTGCTAGAAACTCATCCGTATGATCAGTAGAGAGTCCATATAAGGGTTGGTTTACGTAAGCACTTCCCACTCCTGTCAACATGACTTTATCAATGTCGTTTAAGCTGATTCCATTATCATATATGTATTTGCCGAAAGCACCGAATAACGAAGTGATAGGATCTTCGGCTTTTACAATCATAGGATGTTTTATGCCTTCTTTATCCACACCTATTATCTTGGTGGTGCTTCCGCCTACGTCTATACCTATTACCATTCCCATTGTTTTTCTTTGTTTATTTTAAAATAGTGCAAATATACAGGAATTATCTAAGTGGCTATTCATATAGCTTGCAATAATTACCAATTATCTGTTCGGAATGGAGCTACAGGCAGGCCTGATGCTCCGAATAAGGTACCATCAGTATGGTTGGCCCAATTGTATCTTACGGCTACAGGATGAGGTACATCGGGTGATTGTACAATTATTTCTTTCTTTTTTACAGTTACTGTTGCCGGATAAAAAATCCGATCTGTACCTGCGATTATAAATCCGCGTACTGGGTCGGGATGCAAGAATCCTTTTCCTAAGTTTTCAAAATGGATGCGAAGGGTATTTCCTTCGATGCTGTAGCCTTTATAAACCGGATATTGAGGCATTTTTCTTTTTCCGTAAGTTTGCTTTAAAGCTAACTGTGATAGGCGAAGACCTGTTTCCAGAGTACTTTGGAAGGTATTGCTTTTTTCTTTCCCAATATCGGTGGTTACCACCATGCCTGTATGATTCAAGTGTAAAGCCTGTGCTTGTGCTTCACGCATGGCCGCCCAGTCTGAATCATCTTGTGCTTCTTCTTTTTTCTCATGATTGGGCAGTTGCACAAAGTAGAAAGGCATTTGTAGTTTTTGCCATTTATCGCGCCAGTCGGCTATCAATGACATGAATAAGTCTGCATATTCATCGCTGCTTTCCAAATTACTCTTTCCTTGATACCATATAACACCTTGAAGAGGGAAAGAGGTAAGCGGATGTATCATTGCATTGAATAATCCTGTGGGATACTTAGGGTTACTTTCTGGTGAAATGGGTACAGGGGGGATTCCACTTAATGAGAGACCGGATAGGTATTTCCATTCTCCTGCCAATGAGATAGGATCTTTGCCTTTTACACTCAGCTTCATGTCTTCTGGACGGCCATATATTCCTCCTTTGCTTTTGTAATTGGTTACACGTATGGTCAGTACAGCCTTTCCGCGTTTTACCAGCTTATAGGGAATTGTGTAATAGCGGGACGCATCGGCTTTCGTGTTTCGTCCTATTTCAGTCCCGTTATAATATACGATGCTTTCATCGGCAATGTTCCCTAAATTTATTGTGACATTTTTTCTAGCCCAGTTACGTGGAATATCTATCGTTTTTCTGAACCACACTACTCCATCGAAGTCTTTCATTCCCTTATCTTCCTAGTATCCCGGAAGTTCCATTGTTTTCCAGTTTTCATCCGAATAATCAGGTTCCGCCCATACTTGGTGGTCATCGCACCATCCCATATCGTGTTCGTAAAGAGCTTGATACCACTCTTCTCTTTGACGGGCATATTCTGCTTCTATTTTTTCAGGATTGAACCCCAAGGATTCAAGCATTTCAGTTTCTTTGTTGTAACTTGGCAGGTTTTCTAACGCATCATAACTGGCCCATGCTTCTGCAGGAGTATCTTTCCAGGTGCAACTTATTATACCTATGGGTACTTTCAGTTTTTTTTGTAACTGACTGGCAAAAAAATATCCGATTGCAGGGAGTCCGGTTATGGTTTCAGAGGTACATTCTTTCCAACCTTCTTGTGTAGCATGCAAATCTTTCTTGGGAACTAAAGAGATTTCTTTTTTTGTCTGAAACAGACGGATATAAGGTTGGGAGGGTATATCTATGGGAGTTTCTGTTTCACATTCTCCTGTATACAACCATATTTCGCCAATCAGAATATTTTGCAGTATGTGCTCCTCCCCGTCCGAAATGATAATTTCATAAGGACCTCCGGCAGATGGGGTAGGAACTTCTATTTTCCAATTTCCTTCTTTGTCAGGTGATGTCGTATAGGGATGCTTATTCCATCCCGTTTTTATTATCACTTCTTTTTTTGTAGATGAATGGCCATGAAAAATGACATTCGATTTTTGTTGTAATACCATATTGTCTGTGAATAATGCAGGCAGTGTTACTTTGGCCTCTGCCATACAAAATGCCATTAACATTCCCAATAAGATCATTTGTTTTTTCATAAGTGCCAAGTTTGTTGTGTTATTAAGTTTATAGTATTTATTTATGTTGTATAAGTCCCCGGTCTTTGAATATGAGTTGTACCAGGCGGAAAGCCAAATCAGTAAGCAATATTCCCAAGGCCGCACCAATGATGACATCAAACAGCCAGTGACGGTTATTCAGAATGCGGGTAAACCCTGTAACTATAGCTGCTGCGTATGCTACTAATCCTACCCAATATCCTTTGAATCCATATTCCTTATACAATAGGGTAGCTGCCATAAACGCTGCTGCCGTATGTCCGGAAGGAAAAGAGAAATAATTTGTGGCATCCGGGCGAAGCACCCCGGTGGTGAGTTTTAATCCATTTACTACCAGCTGCGTCAGTACGACTGACAAGACTATGAAAGTGAACAGTCGTTTCCATCCGAAATTACCTCTTATTCCTCCCAATTTCAGTCCGAATAGAAGTATGAGTGGAAAAAGTTGCAGATAATTGTCATAAGTTTGATGGAAAGCCGGAGCATGTACATTACGCAAATTACGTATGTATAGATTTGCATTTTCGAAAAAATGGGAGAATGTTCCGCTTCCGTCTTGCAAATACACTGCAATAACAAGTAATACAGCTACGTAAAACGTGATGATTGCCATCATTTTAATTTTTCCTATCATAAGTCAGTTTATTCTACGGATGAATGCCCCGAAAGTACTCATTTTCTCTTTTATCTGTTAATGCGTTAATGATAAATTTTGTTCAAAATAAGTTTCTTTAGGAATCTTATGGTTTAGTCGGTTCTTCCTTCATTTCTCCCTTGCTATATCCGCTAGGACTTATTTTATAGTATTTTTTGAATACCTCGCGGAAATATTTTACATCATTAAACCCGGTCATATCTGATATTTCGGATATATTATACTGTCCTTCGGATAGTAATTGCGCTGCCCGTTTCAGCCGGATCAGGCGGATATAGTCTGCCGGAGCTTGGTCTGTCAATGCTTTTAGTTTATTGTAGAAACTGGAACGGCTCATATTTTGTGAAGCACAGAGTGACTCCACGTTGAAACCTGAATTGTCTAGATTTTCAGTTATTGTTTCTTTTACTGCTTCCAGGAACTGTTGATCCAATGTGTTGCTATAATTTATGGAAATGCTGTCATTGTGTAGTTCCATTTCTGCATATTTGCTACGAAGTAGTGCACGGTTAGTCAGTATATTGGCTATGGATGCTTTTAGTATTCCTATGTTAAAAGGTTTTATCAGGTATTTGTCCGCACCTGTTTCCAACCCTTCAACGATATTCTTTTCGTCATTTAATGCTGTTAGCAGAATTACAGGGATATGAGACGTCAGTATATTATTCTTGATAGCAGAACACAATTCGTCCCCCCGCATTTCGGGCATCATAATGTCCGATAATACTAAATCAGGCTTAAATTCGGGGATGATTTTTAAGGCTTCTTTTCCATTGGTACATGTTTCCACTTGATAAGCTTCGGATAAAGTATGAGACAGATATTCGCGTAGATCGTCATGGTCTTCCACAACCAGGATGCGCTGTGCATTTTGAACATGCTGCCGATACTGATCTTTATAAGTGTGGGGAGAGACTGCACTAGGGGATACTGGTACCACGTTTTCTTGTTGTACCGTTTCTGTCGGAACCTGTTGACTTCGGAATTGTTTTTGGGGGAAGATAACCTTTACGCGGGTGCCTTTATTCTCTACGCTTTCTATGCTGATCTTTCCTTTATGAATACGTACCAGTTTCCACACTAACATCAGTCCGATTCCACTGCCTGTAATTTTTGCATTGATGGCATTGCTGCCCCTGAAGTGTAACTTAAATAACTTTTTCTGTTCTTTGGCAGGAATCCCGATGCCCGTGTCCGTAATCTCCAGACTCCAGTTGTCCTTGTCATGGCGGGTGATAATGTGTACCTCACCGTGGGCGGGAGTATATTTGATGGCATTTGAAATCAGATTTTTTGTGATCGAGTCCATCTTTTCTTTGTCGAACCATACATTTTGATATTCAAAGTTGCTTTTGTAGTCGAGTTTGATCTGTTTGGCTTCTGCATAACTATAAAAGGCATGGTATATTCCTTCCATATAGGTGTTAAGTTCGTGTTCCGATATACGAAGGGAGGAGGAGTACACATTGGCTTTGCTGAAGTTTATCAGATTGGTGGTGAGGCGTATCAAAGTGTCCACGTTCTTCATGGCTGTAAGCATATTGGCCTGACTTTCTTCACTTAAATTTTCTTTTTGTTGAATTTCTTCCAAAGGTGCCTTTATCAGTGTCAGCGGAGTACGGATATCATGCGCTGTATTGATAAAGAACCGAGTTCTTTCATCCGAGGCCTTTTTTTCTCTGCGCATGGAATGAAGGCGGAAAATGACGTATGTTGCTAAAATGATAGTCAGGACATAAATACAAATAGCCCAAAAACTGAGCCACACGGGATGTGCTACAGTTATTTTCAATATCCGCTCCTGCAACACGTGTTTATTATCCTCTTTGGAAACGGAACGTACACGCAGTGTATAGGTGCCGGGAGCAACATTAGTAAATCGGATAGTTCCTTCGTCACTGGGAGTAGTCCAGCCATCGTAGAATCCTTCCAACTGCCAGGTATATAGTATGTCCGACGGATAATCGTAATTGATAGAGGATACTCGGATGGAAAATGTATTTTGCATATATTTCAGATTCAATTTCTCTATTTGGTCGATATCTTTAGTCAGAGGAGAGTTTGGATCATTGGGATATACAGTTTGGTAGAAAATACGGAAATCGCTGAATATCATATGTGAATCTCCTGTTTTGGGCATCTCTATGTTTGGGGGGAATTCCAGTGCACCGTCTGTACTTCCGAATACGGTGTTCCCATTGGCACGTAGTACGCCGGAGCCGGCATTGAAACAGGTGGACATCAACCCTTGTCCGCGAGTCCAGTTGCGGAACTGGCGGTTGGTAGGCGAGAAAATACTGATACCATTTTCGGTACTCATCAAGATATTCCCGTCTTTTGTGGGTAGAATAACATAAATGCTGTTTGATACTAACGGGCTGTTTCCTGTATGGTAATGGGCGCTGATTGATTCTTTTACCGGATCATAAGTAAATAGTCCGGAACCACTGGTGCCAATGTAGAGTAAACCATTGTCTTCTTGGTGTAACGTATAAATGTAGGTTGCTCCACCGGGCAGAGGTATTTCATGGTATTTGCCCGAATTCCGGTCCAGTAGAAAAAGATTGGTGGAGGTACCTATCCACATAGATGTACTGTCCTTTTCTTCAATGGCAGTAACAGAACCTAGTCCGGGATAAAGACGTCCTTGGCGTGTCTTCAGATTAAAGCATTTCAGATTATAATATCCTCCGGACCATATACACCCGTATCTGTCCTTTTTAATGTCGCGTATGTATTTGTCGGCACGTACATTCAGATGGAAGGATTGGGCAGGGGTGAGGTATTCTATGTTCCCGTTTTTCTTGGTAATCTGGAAAATGCCCGATGCATATCCTCCCGCCCATATAATACCCGGAGAGACTTCGCATAAAGTAATAAAAATGCGGTTCTGATTTTTTAGTCCGTGATTGAAAGAGCTTAGGAAAGAACGCCATTGCTTTTGTTTTGAATCGTATAAGCTGATGCCGTTGCTTGTTCCAAACCACAGATCCCCGTCACTGTCTTCTATAATGGAGTTTACTTGGTTGTTTACTAGTGACTGCCGGTTGCCAATAGAGTGCTTTATCCAGTTGTAGTTGGTATATTGGTTATTGCGGACGGTAATTCCTGTAGGATAGTTGGACAGCCAGATACGCTGCTCGTTGTCTACATATACATCATTGATAATGTTTCCATCCATTTCGTTGTAACTACCATAGTTTGCAATGATATAAGGATCTGTTTCATAGGTGTCTATGTTTAACTTGTGTACTCCTGCTCCTTCAGTGGCTACTAATAACTCCTTTGTGTTCAAAGGACTGATCCGTGTAATATTCACATCTGTCAGTTCTACTTCGGGACGTACAATTTTCTGGCTGTTCAAGTCATATATATAGACTCCCTTTTCAAAAGTGCCTATAAACAGTTTGTTGGCTGTACGGTGTAGATATAATTCATGTACGTGCATATCCATCATTCCCAGTTTGCCGCAGGAGAGCTCTTTTAAATTCCCGTTTTCCAGTTTTGCCAGATAGATTCTTTTGTCTGTACCTATAAAGAAATGTTCACTGTTTATCTGTTCTATGCAGGTGATATTTCCCAGTCGGTTAGAGATTTGTTGCTTTTGTCCGGATTCTATGTTAAAAAGGTGGATAGCCGATTTGCCGCACAGCCATACGTTATCCTCCTGGTCTATGTAACTATATCTCACGAAAGCATGGTAGTCCTTATTCCAGTAATTGTACATACTGTATATCTGTACAAAACGGTCGTGGCCTGAATCATAACGAAAAATTCTGCCTTGTTTTCCTGTGACCAGTAGTGTACCTGTTTTATCTAAAAAAGTCCAGTTTATATTCAATAACGGGTCTAGTTCCCTGTTACCTTCTCTTAATTTATAATGTTTTATTTCTTTTCCGTTATATTGGTCTATCCCCACATGGGTAAGGAACCACATATATCCACGAGCATCTTTCTGAATTTTGTATATTTTCTGATTGCTTAGTCCTTCTTCTATGCCAATGTATTTATAAGTCTGCGATGAGACGGTTAATGACAGTAGTAAAAAAATGAGACTTGTGATAGTAGCTTTCATAAAACTCTTTATTCTAAATCTTTTCTTTTTTCAAAAAACAGTAACAAAATTAAGATAAAAAAATCATAGGATTAGTAATTTGAGATGAGCTAAATTTCGGTAAAATTATCCCTTTGTTCGCCTATGGCTCACTTGTGTGAATATAAGAAATATAAATGGAAGAAGGTTTGTAACATAACTGTCAGATGATTATGTTTTCTTAACAAAACTTCGTGCAGCATTATGGTATGGCCTGCATTTCTTTCAATAGAAAGGACTTATAAACTAGAATAATTAACTAAGTAAAGAAAAGCACAATGAAAAAGTTTTTTGGTTTTAATAAATTGCTTGCGTCTGTAGCGGTACTTGCTTCTGTGATGATCTTTCAATCCTGTTTGGATGATGATGATAATGATTATTATAGATATGCGTTGCCCAATGCACTGGTTACTGTGAAACCGGTGGCCGACAATTCATTTTTTATGCAGTTGGATGACAGTACGACACTGTTACCTGTCAATATGAAAAATTCTCCCTATGGTGAGAAGGAAGTAAGGGCCCTTGTAAATTTCGATCCGGTGAATGAGTCAAGCGGAGAGTATGACAAGGCTGTACATATCAACTGGATAGACAGTATCTTGACAAAACCGATTGCCGGTGATTTAGGAGATAAGAATGATGAAGTATATGGTACTGACCCTGTAGATATGATTAACGATTGGGTAACAATTGCCGAGGACGGTTATTTGACTTTGCGTTTCAGAACCATGTGGGGGAATCGCAGTCAAGCTCATTTTGTCAATTTGTTGATGAGTAAAGATGCTGAAAATCCTTATGAGGTAGAATTCCGTCATAATGCTTTTGGTGATGTATATGGTGAACCTGCCGACGGACTGGTGGCATTTAATTTGGATTCCTTGCCTGACACTGAAGGAAAAACAGTGAAGCTGAAATTAAAATGGAAATCATTTAACGGAGAGAAAACTGCGGAATTTGATTATTGTACCCGTAAGTCAACTCCTGCAAACAGTGCAGCCATTACAGCCGGACGAAGTGTCTTGAGATTAAAATAAGGTTTAATAACTGAGGTGCAATTTCAATCCCTCCTGTTCTATGTGGTATAGAGCCGGAGGGATATTTTTTTGCTTTATTCGCTCATCCATATCCCTAGCATTACTCCGAGGATACCCAATACCACACTACCGATGATGTAGGTGAAAAAAGAGGGGTAGAGTCCTGATTTCAGTAATTGCAGACTTTCGTTGCTGAAAGTGGAAAAAGTAGTGAAGCCACCGCAAAGTCCGATAGTGAGCATCAGTCTTATATCATTGTTGATATGAATGCGTGAGGTGAGGGTATAGAATACCCCGATCAGTATGCAACCCAAAATATTGACTGCGAAAGTACCCCACGGAAAATTCGTTGTTCCCTGGCGATAAATGCTTATGGTAAGCAGGTAGCGAAGTACACTTCCTGTACCTCCTCCCAAGAAGATGAGTAATAGTGATTTCATAAATGCTACATTTTAATGCAAAAATAGCAATGATTATTCATTCAGAGCCAAACTTTTTTCGTAATTTTGCACCCTAAACGAAAAATACGCAAAAAGGAATGGGTGGTTTTTTTGGAACAGTCTCAAAGGCTGAATGCGTCACCGACTTATTTTACGGGACGGACTATAATTCACATTTAGGAACAAAAAGAGGTGGTTTGGCTACGTATGCCCAAGGAGAGGGATTTATGCGTTCTATCCACAATTTGGAGAGTTCTTATTTCCGCACGAAGTTTGAATCTGAACTTCCAAAGTTCAAAGGTAGTTCGGGTATCGGCATTATCAGTGATACGGACCCGCAGCCTATCGTGATAAACTCGCATCTGGGCAAGTTCGCCATCGTCACAGTAGCTAAAATCAATAACATTACGGAATTGGAACGCGACTTGCTGGCAGCTAATATGCACTTTTCTGAAATGAGTCTTGGCAAGACGAATCAGACGGAGCTGATCGCATTGCTTATTGTGCAAGGGAAAAATTTTGTAGATGGTATAGAGAATGTCTTTAATAAAATCAAAGGATCATGCTCCATGCTGATATTGACGGAAGATGGTATTATAGCAGCACGTGACAAATGGGGGCGTACTCCGATTGTGATAGGTAAAAAAGAGGGTGCGTATGCTGCGACAAGTGAATCAAGCAGTTTGCCGAATCTGGATTATGAAATAGAGAAATATGTAGGACCGGGCGAAATTATTCGCTTGCGTGCCGACGGAATGGAACAAATGCGCAAGCCGAACGAAGGAATGCAGATTTGTTCTTTTTTGTGGGTATATTATGGATTTCCTGTTTCATGCTATGAAGGGAAAAATGTAGAGGAAGTACGTTTTATGAGTGGTTATAAAATGGGGCAGAAGGACGATTCGGAAGTTGATTGTGCCTGCGGTATTCCTGATTCGGGAGTAGGCATGGCATTGGGGTATGCTGAAGGCAAAGGAATTCCTTATCATCGTGCTATTGCCAAGTACACACCCACCTGGCCTCGTAGTTTTACTCCTGCCAATCAGGAAATGCGTTCACTGGTAGCAAAAATGAAGCTGATACCTAATCGTGCAATGCTGGAAGGTAAGCGCGTGTTGTTCTGTGACGATTCTATAGTGCGTGGAACCCAACTTCGTGATAATGTGAAAATTTTATTTGATTATGGTGCCAAAGAGGTTCATATGCGCATTGCTTGTCCGCCATTGATTTATGGATGCCCTTTCATTGGTTTCACTTCTTCAAAAAGTGATTTGGAATTGATAACCCGCCGGATGATTAAGGAGATTGAAGGCGATGAAAATAAGAATCTGGAAAAATATGCAACGACAGATTCGCCGGAGTATAAGAAGATGGTGCAAATGATTGCCGACCGCTTCGGTCTGAGCTCCTTGAAATTCAATACTTTGGAAACTTTGGTAGAAGCGATAGGATTACCAAAATGTAAGGTATGTACCCATTGTTTTGATGGTTCCAGTTGCTTCTAATAACAAAATAATAAAATATTAATGAAAAAGAGCCGTGATTTGTTTGGCAATTCACGGCTCTTTTTCTATTTTTACAGGCAAGTATGAATATTAAAACAAAAAGAAAAATGACGGTAATAGAACGATTTTTAAAATATGTAAGCTTCGACACTCAGTCTGATGAGAATAGCGGGGCTACCCCCAGTACACCGAAGCAGATGGTGTTTGCACAATATTTAAGATCTGAATTGGAACAATTGGGCTTTCAGGAAATTTCTTTGGATGAGAATGGTTATCTGTTTGCCACATGGCCGGCCAATACGGATAAACCGGTTCCTACCATCGGATTTATTGCACACATGGATACCAGTCCCGATATGACGGGTGCGGGAGTCACCCCACGCATTGTCTATGGTTATGACGGAACGGATATTGTATTATGCGAAGAAGACAACATTATACTTTCTCCCAAGCAATTTCCCGAACTGTTGGATCATAAAGGGGAGGATCTTATTGTAACCAACGGCAAAACATTGTTGGGAGCTGATGACAAGGCGGGTATTGCTGAAATCATCTCAGCTATGGTATATTTGAAAGAACATCCTGAAATCAAGCATGGAAAAATTCGTGTGGGATTTAATCCTGATGAAGAAATAGGCTTGGGTGCACATAAATTTGATGTGGAGAGATTCGGATGCGAGTGGGCATATACGATGGATGGTGGTGAAGTAGGGGAGTTGGAGTTTGAAAACTTTAATGCCGCTTTTGCGAAAGTGATTATTAAAGGACGTAACGTACATCCGGGATATGCAAAGGATAAAATGATCAACTCCTTGCGTGTAGCTAATGAGTTTGTGTCTTTACTGCCTACGGACGAAGTGCCCGAATGTACTGATGGTTATCAGGGATTCTATCATTTGATTGGCATGACGGGTGAAGTAGAGCAGACTACCATCTCTTATATAATCCGTGATCATGACCGTGCCAAGTTTGAGGCATGCAAGGAAAATATGAAAAAGTGGGCGGAAATCATCAATAAGAAATATGGAGAAGGCACCGTTACATTGGAATTGAAAGACCAGTATTACAATATGCGTGAGAAAATTGAGCCGGTGATGCATATCATTGATATCGCTTTCAAGGCTATGGAAGAGGCGGGCGTGACACCTAAGGTGAAGGCTATCCGCGGTGGAACGGATGGTGCACAACTTTCATTCAAGGGATTGCCTTGTCCCAATATTTTTGCCGGCGGCTTGAATTTTCATGGCAGATATGAGTTCGTGCCAATCCAGTCTATTGAGAAAGCCATGAAAGTGGTGGTGAAAATCGCTGAATTGGTGGCAAGATAAGTAATTTATTAACCTTAAAATAGTAAAGTAATAACATGAAAACAACTCCGTTTACCGAAACACACATTGCCTTGGGGGCGAAAATGCACGAATTTGCAGGTTATAATATGCCTATTGAATATTCGGGAATTATTGATGAACATCTTACTGTATGTAATGCCGTAGGTGTTTTTGATGTATCCCATATGGGTGAATTTTGGGTAAAAGGTTCTAATGCGTTGGAGTTTTTGCAGCAAGTGACTTCAAACAATGTGGCGACTTTGCCCGTCGGTAAAGCGCAATATACTTGTTTCCCTAATGAGGAGGGAGGTATTGTTGATGACCTGTTGGTATATCACTATGAATCCGAAAAATACTTGTTGGTGGTAAATGCGGCCAATATTGAGAAAGACTGGAACTGGTGTGTCAGCCATAACACAGTGGGTGCGGAATTGGAAAATGCATCCGACCGTATGGCACAGCTTGCTATTCAGGGACCGAAGGCTATGGAAGTTTTGCAAAAACTGACTCCGGTCAACTTGTCTGAAATTCCTTATTATGCTTTTACCACAGGTGAGTTCGCCGGTCAGAAAGATGTGATTATTTCGAATACCGGTTATACCGGTGCAGGTGGTTTCGAGCTTTATTTTTATCCCGAAGCCGGTCAGGCTATCTGGAAAGCAATTTTTGAAGCAGGTGCTCCTGAAGGGATTAAACCTATCGGGCTAGGGGCTCGTGATACATTACGTTTGGAAATGGGCTTTTGCCTGTATGGTAATGATTTGAGTGATACCACTTCTCCGTTGGAAGCAGGATTGGGCTGGATTACCAAGTTTGTTGAAGGAAAGAATTTCACTTCACGTGCTTTACTTGAAAAGCAGAAAGCCGAAGGATTGAAACGCAAGCTGATTGCTTTTGAAATGGTAGACCGTGGTATTCCCCGTCATGGTTATGAACTGGTAAATGCTGATGGAGAGAAAATAGGTGAAGTAACTAGTGGAACCATGTCTCCAATGCGTAAGATTGGTATCGGTATGGGATATGTTCAGACCGCTTACACGGCATTAGGTACTGAAATATTTATTGATGTGCGCGGACGCAAGCTGAAAGCTGTAGTAGTAAAGGCCCCGTTCAGAAAATAAATCGAAAGCCGGAAAAGAGAACGCTGATAACAAAGAAAACGCGGATATTCAAGAAATCTGAATATTCGCGTTTTCTTTATATGGCTGATATACATTTACGGTTAGTTCCTTTTCATAAAAACAGCTTTTAATGCAAAATTAATAATAGGATGAAGAATATGATAAATAGATAATTCTTAATTTTGCAATCAAAAATTTATTAGCTATGTCTGAATTGGCTCCATTGATAAGTGATTTGGCTTTGATTCTGATCTGCGCCGGTGTCATGACGCTCGTCTTTAAACGGTTAAAGCAACCTCTTGTTCTCGGCTATATCGTAGCCGGCTTTTTGGCAAGTCCCCATGTTCCTCTTACTCCGTCGGTCATTGATGTGGCCAATATCCATACATGGTCGGAGATTGGTGTGATATTCTTGTTGTTCGCTCTAGGGTTGGAATTTAGTTTCAAGAAACTGGTGAAGGTAGGGGGGACGGCGGTTATTGCGGCGTGTACCATTATATTTTGTATGATATTGGTTGGGATTTTTGTAGGGTGGTCTTTCGGGTGGCAACGCATGGACTGTCTGTATTTGGGAGGTATGTTGGCCATGTCCTCCACGACTATTATCTATAAGGCTTTTGATGATTTGGGATTGAGGCAGCAACGGTTTGCCGGCTTGGTTCTTAGTATTTTGATATTGGAAGATATATTGGCTATTGTTTTGATGGTTATGTTGAGTACAATGGCAGTGAGTCAGAATTTCGAGGGCAGTGAAATGGTATATAGCATTGCCAAATTATTATTCTTCCTTATATTGTGGTTTGTGGTAGGTATTTATATCATTCCTACATTTTTGAAGCGTTCCCGCAAGTGGATGGCAAATGAAACATTGCTGATTGTTTCGCTGGCATTGTGCTTCGGTATGGTAGTTGTGGCGGCCAAGGTTGGATTTTCGGCTGCGTTTGGAGCTTTTATAATGGGGTCTATTTTGGCAGAAACGGTAGAGGCCGAAAATATAGAGAAGCTTGTGGCCCCTGTAAAGGATTTGTTTGGAGCCATTTTCTTTGTATCTGTGGGAATGATGGTAGACCCTGCCATGATTGTAGAATATATATGGCCCATTGTGATTATTACATTGGCCATTCTGCTTGGGCAGGTTATTTTTGGTACAGGTGGCGTGATTTTGTCGGGACAGCCGTTGAAAGTTGCCATGCAATGTGGCTTCAGTCTGACCCAGATTGGTGAATTTGCATTTATTATCGCTTCGTTGGGGGTAAGTCTGAAAGTAACCAGTGATTTCTTATATCCTATTGTGGTGGCTGTTTCGGTCATTACCACATTTCTGACCCCGTATATGATACGTTTGGCGATACCTGCTTATCATATAGTAGAGAAACGTCTGCCCGGCAAATGGAAAAAAATGCTTGAGCGTTATTCATCGGGATCACAAACGGTGAATCATGAAAACAATTGGAAGAAATTGTTGGTTGCCATAGCTAGGATCGTAGCTGTTTATTCTGTATTGTGTATAGCTATGATTACACTTTCATTCCATTTTATTATTCCATTGTTCCGGGCTAGTCTGCCTGTCTTTTGGGCCAATCTGGCAGGAACTGTTTTTACTATCGTTTGCATCGCACCTTTCTTGCGTGCCATTATCATGAAAAAAAACCACTCTGTAGAGTTCCAGGCGTTATGGCAGGATAGCCGTTTCAACCGGGCTCCCTTAATTTCTACCATTTTACTCCGTATAGTGATAGCTGTCATGTTTGTGATGTTTGTTATAGAGAAACTTTTTCAGACTTCCACGACTTTGCTGATCGGTATAGCCGTTGTTTTGGTAGGTATGATGATGTTCTCGCGATGGCTGAAGAAGCAATCTATATTCATGGAGCGTACTTTTATTCAGAATTTGCGTTTCAGAGATGTGCATGCTGAGTTCACAGGTCAGAAGCGTCCTGAGTATGAAGGACATTTGTTGTCCCGCGACTTACATCTTTCGGATTTTGAGATACCTGCGGATTCCTTATGGGCGGGATATACGTTAAGAGAGTTGAATTTGGGGCATAAATACGGAGTACATGTGGCATCTATCATTCGTGGAATGCATCGTATTAATATTCCGGGGGCGAATGTACGTCTGTTTCCCGGTGACACCATACAGGTAATCGGTACGGATGAGCAGTTGGGCGAGTTTGCCCGTCAGGCAGAAAGAGTATCAGCCGCCGCTGAAGAGGAAGATTTGGAAAGGCGTGAAATGAATCTGAAACAGTTCATTATAGATCGTAACTCATTTTTCTTGGGTAAAAATATTAAAGAAAGTGGTATCCGGGATGAGTACAAATGTCTGGTGGTAGGCGTCGAAAAAGAAGATAGTACGCTGATGACCCCTGATATCAATGTACCTTTTACGGAAGGAGATGTGGTATGGGTGGTAGGCGAACGGGAGGATGTGTACCGTTTGTTGGGTAAGAAAGAAAAAGAGGAAGAATAATTAATTTTAATACATAAGAAAACCATGAAAAGTGATCCTAAAGATTGTCTGTATTGTCAGAACAATGAGACATTGCACAATTTAATGATTGAAATAGCTCCACTGAGTGTTTCACGCGTATTCCTGTTTAAGGAACAAACCTATCGCGGACGTTGCCTTGTTGCTTATAAAGATCATGTAAACGACTTGTTTGAACTGAGTGATGAAGAACGTAATGCATTTATGGCAGATGTTGCCCGTGTGACCCGTGCTATGGACAAGGCTTTCCACCCTGAAAAAATAAATTACGGAGCATATAGTGACAAACTTTCTCACCTGCATTTTCATCTGGCTCCCAAGTATGTGGACGGACCTGATTATGGAGGTGTATTTCAGATGAATCCGGGAAAAGTTTATCTGACTGATGCGGAATACCAAGAAATGATTGAAGCTATAAAGAAAAATCTGTAGTAGTGAAATGATTAACAGATAGATAGTAGTTAATGGCTAGTGATTAATAGCAGATGCATACACCTACAATCACTAACCATTAATCACTATCTATTCTTGTTCTTCGAAATCAAATTCAAAGTCGAAGTCATCATCACCGAAATATTCAGGAGTAATGAATTCTTCCATGCTGCGACGGTCCTTCTTGGTGGGACGCCCTGTTCCGCGGGCGCGATCAACAAAACCGCTGATTCTGCTCATTTCCAGTAATTCATATTGCTCCGGAGTCGTTACATTCTCCAGAATTTCAGGAACCAATTTGGCACCTATACGTTTCTCTATTGCCTGTAAAACTTTAAATGAGTACGTGACAGGCGGTTTCTTTACCTGTATCACTTCTCCCGGCTTTATCATTCTCGACGGCTTCACCTGAGTACCGTTGATGGAAACCCGTCCTTTCTTGCATGCTTCGGCAGCGATAGTACGGGTCTTGAATATACGTGAGGCCCACAGCCATTTATCAATTCTTGCTTCAGCCATTACTTTTTATTGTATTGGTTCATTGTTATACTGATGCCTGCCAGACAAAAACTCTTAATTATGTCGCAAGCCGTTGCTACACGTTCGTCCATGGTCTTCAAATCTTCATCAGTGAAGTGACCTAATACAAAATCTATTTGTCCGCCACGGGGAAAATCGTTGCCGATACCAAAGCGCAGACGGGCATAATCCTGTGTACCCAGCGTAGCAGCTATATGTTTCAAACCATTGTGTCCGGCATCGCTGCCTTTTCCTTTCAGGCGTAGTGTACCGAAAGGAAGGGCGAGGTCGTCCACCACTATCAACACATTTTCCAACGGAATGTTTTCTTTCTGCATCCAGTAGCGCACTGCATTTCCACTCAGGTTCATGTAAGTAGACGGTTTCAGCAGGATAAGCTGGCGTCCTTTGAGCGAGAGGGTGGCAGTAGCCCCATAACGTCCGTCGGTAAAAACAAGATTGGACGCCTTTGCAAGGGCGTCCAATACTGTGAATCCTATGTTGTGACGGGTATTTCGGTATTCTTCACCTATATTACCCAGTCCTGTAATCAAATATTTCATTGATAAGGATTAAAAGGTTACTGATTATTTGCCGGCAGTTGCAGCAGCACCACGAGCGGCACGAGTCAATTTAACTGCACAAACAACGGCTTCTTTAGCGTTAATCAATTCCAAACCTTCATAGCTTAATTCGCCCACTTTGACAGTCTTGCCCAGACCCAAAGAAGTTACATCAACAACCAGACGTTCAGGAATTACATTGTATAAAGCTTTCACTTTCAGTTTACGCAACTGTAATGCCAATTTACCACCGGCACGTACACCTTCTGCCAAACCTTCCAATTGAACAGGAACTTCCATAACGATGGGTTTAGCTTCATCAATCTGATAGAAGTCAACGTGAAGGATTGCATCCGTTACAGGATGGAACTGGATATCTTTCAAAATAGCGTTTACTATTTTACCGTCAATGTTCAAGTCTACAACATAGATGTGCGGTGTGTATACCAAGTTACGGAGTCCTTCGGTGGGCACGGAGAAGTGAGTAGCTACGGGCAAGCCGTTTTCGTCTTTCTGTACTCCATACAATACACAAGGAACACCATTGTTCTTACGCAATTCGTGAGTTGCTTTCTTTCCTACGTCTGTTCTGACAGTACCTTTAATTTCAATTGATTTCATTGTTTTTTAATTTTTTGTGTTACTCTAAATTAAGTTGATCTTATTGCTTAATTCGCCATCACACGATGTGGTATATCACACGATGAGCTTGAAAAAGCGGTGCAAAATTACTGCTTATTTCCGACTTGACAAAAAGAAAGCACAATTTTTTTATCATTGTGCTTTCTTTATCGGTTGGAATCAGAAATCGATATCTATTTTAATTTCATTCGGACTAAGCGGCTTGTGAGCGTCTTCGGTCGTTTCCTGTTCTTCATTTTCAGTGTGATGAGGTTCAATAGGACCTTGCTCTTCGGCAATAAACTGTATAGCCTGTTGTAAACCGTTCATGAACTTCTCAAAATCTTCTTTATATAGAAAAATCTTATGTTTTTCGAAGCTTACTTGTGAGTCATCACCTTCTCCCGAAACAATCTTCTTGCTTTCGGTAATAGCCAAAAACATTTCATCTTTTCGGTTTTTCTTCACATCTAAATAATAAATACGTTTGCCGGCTTTAATTGCTTTTGAAAAAACAATTTCTTTGTCACCATCCACTACACTTTTCTTTTTATAATCTTCCATAACTTAAGTATCTTTATAAATCGGCTTCAAAATTGGACATTTTTTTTAAATGGGCAAAGAATTTGCGGATAAACTTCGATGAAAAAAGCGATTTAGATAGCTCTATGTAAATTTTACATTAAAAAATGTAATTATGTTATGTAAAATCAATGAAAATACCTACTTTTGCAACTCCTTAATAATTTTATGTGAATTATGATAAATAGAGTTCTTATTCGTCTTAAGATAGTTCAGATAGTCTATGCTTATTATCAGAACGGAGGCAAAAACTTGGATACAGCGGAAAAAGAGTTATTTTTCAGCCTTTCTAAAGCGTATGACTTATACAACTATCTGCTGCTTTTAATGGTAGAGGTAACTAAACAGGCTAACAAACGACTGAATGCTGCGAAAAACAAACTGGTCCCTACTAAGGAAGAATTGTTTCCCAACACCAAATTTGTGGAAAACCGCTTTATTGCACAGCTGGAGGTAAACAAACAGCTGCTGGAGTTTTCGAACAATCAGAAGAAAACTTGGGAGAATGAAGCTGATTTCGTAAAGACTTTATGTGATAAAATCTTAGAAAGCGATATATATAAGGAATATATGGCCAGTGAGACTTCTTCGTATGAGGAAGATCGTGAATTGTGGCGCAAGCTATATAAAAATATTATTTTCAATAATATCGAACTGGATCAGGTTTTGGAGGACCAAAGTTTGTATTGGAATGATGATAAGGAAATCGTGGATACCTTTGTGTTGAAGACCATCAAGCGTTTCGATGAGAAGAATGGTGCAAAACAGGAATTGTTGCCGGAATTTAAAGATGAGGAGGATCAAGACTTCGCGCGCCGTTTGTTCCGTCGTACTATCTTGAATGCCGATTATTATCGTCATCTGATTAGCGAAAATACAAAGAACTGGGATTTAGACCGTGTGGCTTTCATGGATGTGGTCATTATGCAGATCGCTTTGGCTGAAATCCTGAGTTTTCCCAATATCCCGGTCAGCGTTTCACTGAATGAGTACGTGGAAATAGCCAAACTGTACAGCACTCCGAAAAGCGGTGGCTTTATTAACGGTACTTTGGATGGAATCGTTAATTCATTAAAAAAAGAGAATAAGCTAACAAAAAATTAATATCTTTGTTTGTTATTGAAGAATAACGGTATTATAAACTAAAAAACATAGAAAGTATGAACTTATTATTTGTATTTCTGCAGGCAGGGGGTGGAGGAGATTACTCTTTCCTTATTATGATGGTAGCCATTTTCGCTATTATGTACTTCTTCATGATTCGTCCTCAGAATAAAAAACAGAAAGAAATTGCTAATTTCCGCAAGAACCTGGAAGTTGGTCAGGAAGTGATCACTGCAGGTGGTATATACGGAAAGATAAAAGAAATAGAAGATAATACGGTTGTTTTGGAAATAGCGTCAGGCGTTAAGATTAAAATTGATAGAAATTCTATCTTCGCTAATGCTGCATCCAATCAACAACAGGCAAAGTAAATGACATAACAACATGTTCGACAAAAGGAACATACGTATTTACTATTTAAAGACTTTAGAGAGAATCAGAAGCTTCCTGCTTAGCCGTAATAGCAGGGAGTTCCTGATTTTCTTGTTTTTTGTATTTGTATCTTTCTGCTTTTGGTTGCTTCAGGTGTTAAATGATGATTATGAAACGGAATTCTCCGTTCCGTTACGGTTGAAGAATGTACCTAGTGATGTGGTGCTGACCTCCGAACTTCCTGACGAACTGCGTATTGGCGTGAAAGACAGGGGAACTGTATTGGCTAACTATATGCTGGGACAGACATTCTATCCCATTGTTGTGGACTTTAAGGACTATGAGGATAAAGGAAGTCGTGTCCGGATTCCGGTTTCAGCTTTAATGAAAAAGATTTCGGTCCAGTTGAATCAGACAACCAAATTGCTGACCATACGGCCGGATACTGTGGAGTTTATTTATACAAAAGGGAAGGCAAAGAAGGTGCCCGTGAAATTGCAAGGCAAGGTGGCTTTGGACCGTCAGTATTATATCTCGGATATCATTTACTCGCCGGATTCAGTGATGGTTTATGCTCCTCAAGAGATTTTGGATACCATCACGGCTGCTTATACACAGGCATTGAACTTTGAAGATGTGGCAGACACCGTTCGTCGCAGGGTGAATCTGGCCGATGTACGTGGAGCGAAATTCATTCCCTCTTTTGATGATGTGACTTTATTGGTAGATATTTACGCTGAAAAAAGTGTGGAGGTGCCTATACGTGGCATCAATTTTCCGCCCGATAAAGTACTTCGCACTTTTCCCTCCAAGGTTCAGGTGACTTTTCAGGTAGGTCTGAGTCATTTCAAGTCCATCACTTCCGAGGATTTCTTTATCGGGGTGACTTATGAGTCTTTGTTGAACAATAAGGGGGAGAAGTGTCCGGTCAATCTCAAATCCATCCCCCGATATGTGAACCACGTCCGTTTGAATCCCAAGGAGGTGGATTATTTGATAGAACAACGAATTAAATTCAATGATTAAGATAGCGGTTACCGGTGGCATCGGCAGTGGAAAATCATACATTTCCCATTTGCTGGAGGATATGCATATCCCAGTGTATAATGCGGATAATGAAGCGAAGCGCCTTACTGTTTCCGATGCCGGAATTCGTGGGGAACTGATTGCTTTGTTAGGTGAGGAGGTTTATAAGGATGGTCTGTTAAACAAGCCGTTGCTGGCTTCCTATCTGTTTTCCGATCCGGCGCATGTGCTCCAAATCAATTCCATTATCCATCCCCGGGTACGGAAAGATTTTACCGTATGGGTGGAACGTCAGGAAAAGTGTGAGATGGTGGGTATGGAATCGGCTATTTTGTATGAGGCCGGTTTTCAGGATACGGTAGATGCGGTAATAATGGTCTATGCACCTGTAGAACTGCGTATACAGCGTGCCATGTATCGTGACGGAGCCAGCGAGGAACAAGTCCGGGCACGTATTGCTGCCCAGATGGATGATGAAGAAAAGCGTCGGCGGGCCGATTTCACGGTGGTGAATGACGGGGTGCAATTGCTCATACCCCAGTTGAACAGAATAGTAGAACAATTAAAAACCGAAAAATTCATACTATAAATTTGGGAGTTTCATTGGTGAATTGTACTTTTGCTTCCTCAAACCATAAATATAAAATAGAATAGTATGTTAAAGACCATTTTATCAATCGCGGGCAAACCGGGATTATATAAATTGATTTCTCAAGGAAAGAACATGTTGATTGTAGAAACAGTTGACGCGGCTAAGAAAAGAGTTCCTGCTTATGCTCATGACAAAGTTATCTCATTGGCGGATATTGCTATGTACACAGATGCAGAAGAAGTACCTTTGAGCGAAGTGCTGGAAGCGGTAAAGAAGAAAGAGAATGGAGCGGTTGCTTCTATCAATTATAAAAAAGCATCAGCCGATGAGTTGCATGCTTATTTTGCAGAAGTTTTGCCAAATTATGATCGTGACCGTGTTCATAACGGAGATATCAAGAAACTGATTTCATGGTACAATATTTTGGTAAACAATGGTATTACTGAATTTGTAGAAGCTCCGGCAGACTCTGCTGACAAAGTGGAAGAAGCTGCTGCTGAATAATTGAAATAAAGCGAAAGGGAAAGGCCTGTCAAGTAGATTGTAAACTGCTTGACGGGCTTTTTGTTTATCGGCATTATTGGTAAAAAAAGTATGTGTACTTCATTGGCGAAATAACACCACTTACTTTGCCGATGAAGTGGACTTACTTTGTCTATGAACATATATTACCTTTTTCAGTGGGATACGGTCGTTTATAATGCCCTGTAGAGAATATCCTGAAAAATCCTTCATAAGCTTCAGCCCCTCCGCAAACACCCTGCCCGTCGGCGTTTCGGCTGAAGAATTGAGGTTATGGAATCCTTCAGCCAAGTGGAAATGTTTCAGCCGGTTTTATTTTCGGAGGAGTGGTTGTTCTGAAGGATATTTTCCGGCTGAAACATTTCGTGAGGTATATCCTTCAGCCGGAATGCCGACGGGCAGGGTGTTTGCGGAGGGGCTGAAAGATCTGAAGGAAAAATAAGGCGTTTCGGCATGTAGATACCGTTATGGAAAAAAACAACAGGTCAAATTTTAAAAAGCTCTTGTTCTTTCAATGAAAACGTCTTGTTCTTTTTTTTAAAGACCTTGTTCTTTTCAGAAAAGAACAGGACGTTTGAAAGGTTAGTAACCTGCATGTCGGAAGGTTAGTAACGTGTGGGGTGACACGTTACTAATGTGTGGGTTGTAAGGTAAGTAATATTTAGAAATGCAATAAAAAACAGAATGACGAGAATTAAACGTAAATCGTTTATAATTAAGTATTTTGCGAGAATTGCAGAACGGACAGACCTGCAAAAGAAAACAAAAAATAGCAACGCTTCAGTTATCAGACTGTTAGCCGTCTATTTCGGAAACAACGGCAGGTAACCGAATTTTTACCGATAGGAACAAAGAAATCGTGGAAGTTGCTCTTGGAAAGGAAATGGTTGCGCTCTGCCACTTCCTTCAGGGTAAGTTCGGGACGGTAGGTCATGTCTTCCATGATACGACAGATCCGTTCGCGCCGGAGCCATTCGGTAGCAGAGCAGCCGTAGTATGTCTCGAATCTCTCCCGGAAATGGGAATAGCTCATGCCGCACATGCGTGCCATGTTTTCAGCCGTGAAGGTATGCCATTTGTACATTTTCACTTTCAGCATGAATACGGCCTTTTCCAGTTCCTTCATCCGGCTTTCCGCATACTGCATCTCAAATTCTTTCAGCGGTGTGGCAATATGGCGGAGCGCGTCACGCCGTGCCCTGAAGAAATAGTCGCATACCCGGTTTGTCACGCAGTTCAGATAGGAGCGTCCCCTCATGCAGCGAAGCAGGTCGCAGAAAAACATCAGTTCTGCCGTCCGGTATCCCGCCTCATAGACGGCAACAAGGTCGTTGCTCAGGTAGCAATAGGCAAAATTTTCCGGTGAACAGGCAACCAGAGCCATATAGGGCTTGTAGTCCTGCTGTTCCAGTGTGGGCAGATACGGGAGTTGCCGCAATGCGTCCACTGTCAGACGCATTGCTTCCGTGTCACGTGCGAAATTTTCCATTTCGCGGAGCATTCTCCGCACGGAATACCTTTTCTCTACGAGTTCTTTTGCCTTGTCTGCGATGCTGTGCAGGGTGGCGGCTTGGGGATTTGCTTCGGCTGTCCGCCTTAAAAGATCTGTCAGTTTCATTGCTGTTGTTTTTTGATGCAAAGTTCGCATATCCTGCGGTTACGGCAGTTCCAAATCTTGCCGAAAACTCCAACAGAGTTTCGTTTTTGGTAAAAAAAGGAACAGCTTCGTGAAAAACCTTCTCATTTCAATGGCTATAATACTTCGTCATTCAACAAGCTATAATAGATCAATAAAAAATACATTGCATCTCCTGCAATCAGTGCTGTAAGCCGTTGCTTGAATTTCAAATCGTATTTTTCTTCCTTCAACCGTCTTAATTCGGGAAACAGACCGCTGAAATCAACGGGTGTCCGGCTGAGTAGATAGACCGGAAGAAACAACAGTATATCCACAAGTTCCTTTTCGCCTCTCACCAGATAAAACGGGGCAAACAAAAGCATCGGTATCAGTTCCCACCATCGGTAACTGACATTCCTGTTCTTCTCGTTCTGTTTGTCCATGCGGGCTTTCTCCGCACGTGCGGCAGCATCCAGCCTTCGCATGAAGGCTTCCTCTTTCTCTTCCATGATGTCGGCTATCACCTTGTCATCTACACCGCGCCGGTATAGTTCCTCTTTCGCCTGTCTGACTCCCTTTTCCGAATATTCTCCGGTAACATTGTTGGCTATCATCAGCAGCTCATTGGTGTCGGATTCCTTGATTTTCATTGTTCATTAATTTAATCCGTCTTATTTACTTTTCTCTCATTTTCATATATTGACTTGAGGTAAGACTGAATATCAATATATTGACTTTATTTAATGAGCAGTTATTCTATTATAAGTTTTTGAATAATATATAGAAAGTTGTAAATTGTATGATTATGGAAATCACATAGATACTATAATATTGCACATACTTTTTCTCTTTGTCAAATTGCTTGAAATACTTTCTGTACTTGCTGTTCTTGAATAAAAAATAATCATTAATATAATACACAAATAATCCTATAACTATTAGTAAAGGGAAAAAAATGGAATCAGATATAAATGCAGTTATTAATAAAGTTTTTATTCTTGAAAACTGAATGCCGATAATACATATAACGGCAATTATCCAAAGGCTGATTCGATACACAGAAGTAATAGCCAAGACTGAAATCCATGAATCAATGCCTTTATCAGACGTATCGGACTCTAACTTTTTATTAATCAATATACAACGGTTTATATAATTATTATTCCATTTCTTCAACCTGATCCAATAAAATGGATTAATAAGTCTGTATAAAAAATAGAATAATATATTATATGCACAATAATAAATCATATTATAGTATTTCTCCATCAAATCTTTCATCCCATCAACTTTTTATATATAAGAAATACTGTTAATTTTGCTTATTATCACCAGATATATCCGTAATGTTGCAATCGTTATCTTTATCATTCCCATTAGGAGAAATGAAGGAAAACCACATAATCCAATTAGTTAGATGTTTGCATGCGGCTTTCCTTCCGATTAGACAATTTGTGGGAAACAATGCCTATCAGTAGTACAGATGTACGCACTGTCCAAAGTTCACCATTTAGCAACCGACCTATATATGAATTCACTTGGTGTAATATTCCACAAAGGCGGTTTCTTTCTATTTAATTGCAGGAATTACTTACCAGGCATATTTTCTCCATGGACTGTTCTCGTGTTTCAGCAGTTCGTCCGCAGTATCTTTCATCACGGAGTTGTATGCATGCTTGCCTCCCCAAAGTGAGCGTCCTATGACATAACTCATGCCCATATCTTTCCAGGATGAAAAAGTAGAATGAGCCATGTTGTAAGCCAAATCAATATATTTCCACGCTTCCGCTTCTGTGATGTACCCCATTTCACAACAAGCGCGGGCAAGAAAACAGATACGACCCGCATCCCAACCTGCTACGCCATAATGCAGTAATTCTTCCTTTTCCGCAACGACCTTGCATCTGATCAGTTCATCAAATGTTTCCTGAAGGTTTTGGAACTGTGCTACTATTTTGTCATAGTCTTCCTGTGAAGTCATGTTCTGCTGAAAGATTTCATCCTGGGCTTCCGGCTTGCCAAGCAGAAATGCCTGATACACAAAAGGGAAGTAATACCGGTACCCTTTTTCACAGAGATAGTCCAACTCCTCCTTGGCTGCATCAGTGCTTTCAATACCCCACCATTCCCCAAGTATCTTGGGCAGTAAGTCGGAAATGCCTGTCTCGATAGAATTCTGATAGGCTCCCTGCTGTGAAGCATACATGGCTCCTACAGCCAGCTTTTTGCATTGTTCGTCACTTAGTTTTGACTTGGGATTCAGACATACTCCTTTGAAAGATCTATGAATTTTTCTGATTGTCAAAACCGCATTTTTTCCTTTCTTATATAGCCAGAAACCTCCAACTACAACGGCAATTGCCATGCTAAACCAAAAATCGTTGCTCATTTCTTATATATTCCATTAATAATTAATACTTTTATTTAGTCCAATATGATTGTTTCCATGGGGATTCATCGTTCTCCAGCAAAAGTTCTACTATTTCCTTTGCCGTTTCGCTATCGTCCGGATCACCATGCCATACACCTCTTCCCATAACAAAACTCTGTCCGTATTCCTCCCATGACGAGAAATGCTCAACAGCCGTATCGGCTGCCACTTGCATAATCTGCCACATCTCATCCGCATTCACGTAACCGCAAAGGTATGCCCAGCGTCCAAGGTTTACTACCCGCACCAAATCCCATGCAATAACACTCTCTGGAATCTTGCCTTGCGGATACCAGCCATTTTCAAGCATGTTCTCCATAATCAGACATACATCTCCCATTTTACGATCCTCATCAAACCGTTCTTCCTGAGAAATGTTCTCAAATCCGCGTGTGCGGATTTCTGCCAGAGCTTCGTCTGCTTCGGCATGATGCCCATCTTCCAACAGCCATCTGACGATACCCAGTGTACTATCCCTGTCCGTAACATTCCACCAATCCTCAAGTGTGTATTTGATAGTCTCGACATCTGCATCACTGTCAATCGTATCTACTTTTTCGTCATTATAGACCAGCATGGGAGCACCAAACGCCAACAGACGAAGTTGTTCTTCATCCAGTTTTCCGTCTTCAGCCCTGTTGATAGTCCAACTGTCATCTCCGAAGGCTTCCATCATTTGAGCCATCGCGTCGGACGATGACAGTCCTTCATCAAATGCACTGTCCATCATTTCCTGCATCATCTGATTGGCATAAGCCATATTCTGACGGCCCGCTTGAACAACTGTTTCAGGGTTTATGCCTGCTGCTTTCAGCATGGCTTCCTGTTGTGCCTGTGCAGCAGCCATATCGGGCATCCCTGCGCCCATCTGTGCCATAATCTGTTCCTGCATACCACCCGGCATCTGAAATCCCGGTATGTTTCCGAACATCGCCTGAGCCTGTTCCATTGCTGCTTTTACAGCGGCTTCCTGGGCCGCCTTTGCCATTTCCTCAGGATTTTGAGAATTTGAATTTTCTTTTGTCATATCGTCTAATTATTAATAATGTAATATTTTATCCTTCTGCTCCTGCCGTCAAAAGCATTTCCGTTATTTCGTTGTACCCGCGTTCGCTGGCATAATACAAAGCCGTCCGTTGGAGATTGTCCGCAAGATTCACGTCTGCCCCATGTTCTACAAGCAGTGTCGTAAATTCGTTATTACCTTCTCTGGCTGCAAGGATAAGAGGTGTTTCCCCGTTTTCATTCCGCATATCCATTTGCGCATTTGCCGCTATCAGCTTCCGACCGATGAAGCTGTTTCCCGACCACGCAGCAAAGTGCATGGGGGTATTCCCGTTCAAAAGGGCTTTGTTCACTTCTGAACCGGCAGCAATCAGCAAGTCAACGATGTGCAGGTTACCTTTCATACAAGCAATAATCAATGGCGTTTCCCCTTCATCATTCGCCATATCCAGCATATCATCCGAAGCGGAAAGCAACATACGTACCGTTTCCGACTGTCCGTTGAAAACCGCCTGATGAAGCGGCGTATTTCCATGCGCGTCAGTGGTTCCCTCCGCCGACAGACATGCCACAACTTCACGCAATCCGTGAGCTGTAGCATAATCTATCGCTTTATGTCCCGTATTGTCCGCCATTTCCGTATCCGCCCCCTGTTCTATCAGAAACAGTGCAGCATCGGTACGTTTATTGTCAAGAAGGCAGATTAAAGGGGTACGTCCATCCTTGTCCGTGGCATCCTGATCAGCCCCATATTGTATCAGCTTTCCTATTATCTCTTTATTCCCGCTCCTTGCGGCTGCATGCAAGGGTGTCTCCGCACAATTGTTGGCGACGGAAACATCCGCATCATGTTCCAGAAGCATATTCACAATATCCCTGAATCCTTTCAGACAGGCATAATGCAGCGGAGTATTCCCCTCCGCATCCCGTTTGTTCACATTAATGCCTCCTTTTTGCAGAAATATCTGTACAATACTTTTCTGTCCGTTGCGGCACGCATTTAAAAAAGTCATGTTGTTGTCCATACGATTGTCAGTTATATTTCAATAAAAATTTCACAAGAGCCTCGTCGTTCTTTTCTACAGCAATATCCAAAGCCGTTTTCCCCTCATTGTTCACTGCGTTCACATCCGGAGTGCCGAAATCCATCACAAGGGCAGCTGCTTCTTTCGTACCTCTTGTCGAGCTGCCCGCAATATAATGCAACAGGGTATTGCCCCATTGGTCCTTGGCATTTATATCCGCTCCGGCTTCAAGCAGGAGTTCAAGAACCTCCACATCATCTTCCGTGCAGACACGTCCGCCGTATGGATAAGACCGTGGAAGAGCCGTAATACGGGGTATATGCCCGTTCCAGAAACATCCGCCATAAAGATTCATTGCCGGAGTCTGCCCTTGCATGTTGGCAGCGTTGACATCCGCTCCATTCTCCACGAGATAACGGATAGCCCAGACTCCTGATTCATGTCCGGCACCCCGACAGGCTACGGACAATGCCGTATTGCCCTCCTTATCAGCCGGCTCTTCCGGATTCCATCCGCACTCAGTCAGACATTGCAGGAAATGCAGGCACTGCTCCTTATTCCCCGCACCATGGTTTCTCTTGTTCATCCACACGGCAAATGCAGTCCGTTCTTCCGTATCTTTGAAATTCGGGTCGATACCGCCCCTGAGCAACATTTCCGCAGCTAAAAAATTCTCCCATATCAAGGCACATCCTAACGGGGATTTTCCATAGAAGTCATACATTTTCTCATCCTCACATAGAATCTGCATATCCGTGCCGGAACGCAGTAAGGCATCCAATGCCGCTTCGTCCTTATTCCACAATGCCTGAAAGATGTCCAGCCCTCCGATCAGGCCGGCAAGCCCATCTATTTCGGGATCCTGCCCCGACAGCAATGCCCCGATTCGTCTGGCACCCCCTTCTGCTGCAATATCAAAAGGAATCTTCCCGCTGTGATTCTTTTCCTCCGGGTCTATCTGCCCGCTTTCCAGAATCAATCTGGCAGTGTGACTGCACTGTCTATCCGATTCCTGCAGAGATTCCAACTCATCATACGTCTCCTGCTTGGATTTATCCGAATACCAGCGTTCGGCAAAATCCGCTATCCGTCTTTCTCTACTCTTGATGTCGGATGCAATAAGACCGGCACACCGGCAAAGCATGTGCAACACATTGTCACCGTTCCGGTCAGAAGAATCCATTCTGCCTCCCGACATCAGCATGACATCAGCCATCAGAAAATGGCGGTTGCGCACAGCCTCTATCAAAGCGGTCGTCTCCTTTCCGGACCGTGGGACCTTCGCTCCATTGGAAAGAAGCAGTTTCGCAATATCGGCAAAGACAGCATCATCCGAACAGGGGTTACGCCTTGCCAGGACACATAGCGGAGTGTCTCCTTTATCATTTTTCACGTTAACGTCTGCACCCCTTTCCAAAAGAATGTCTACTGCCTTTATATTTGTAAAATAACAGGCTATATGCAGGGCTGTATTGCCATCATGGATTTCATCCCTATTATCAAGCGGAACATCCCGATATGCTTCGAGCAAAACAACTTCCTCAGCCCCGGATGCATGGTAATAATATATGTCTTTACAAGTCATCGTTGTCTATTTTTAAAATCAATTCCTCAATATGTCGATATTTGCCACCCAACCGGCCGGAAATAGCCTTTACTTCACTGTATAAATGCAGTTTGAAAGCCGTTTCAGCTTTCAGTCGCAGAAGTAGCGTATATGCCCAAACTACAGGGGTGCCCTGCGGTATAGGATAAAAGGGAGATTCCTCGTCATAACCGTAACGGAGAAACGCCTCGGGAACCCTCTCCTTGCTGTCAAGGGGAATTCCGGTTATCAGATGCTCGGCCTCACAGAGCAACCCGTGGCACTCCTCATACCATTTCACCATAAAGCAACACAGCGCCTTGTTATACAGCAACATGAAATCCTTGATGGGGATACGGTCAAAGCATGAATACGCTGCCGGATATGCTCTGCCGAGCAAAAGCGATACTCCGGCAGAAAACAGCAGTTCTACTTCTTTGTCTGTCATTCGAGGTTTATCAGCAAATAGTGTCATAATCTGTTTTTTGTTTGTTTCAAATGATTGGATATAACAGAAAGAGCATCCGCTATCAGCATGTTTGCGGATATACAGTCAAGTTCTTTACAAATAGTTCTCGTGTCCGTTACGTTTCCGTTTTCCTTTTGCGCAATGAGCCACTCCTTTATCTCCGGGAATGCCGTACTGTCCGACAATTCCCATTCAGGAACAATACACCGTATCAGTGAATCATACACGAAATCACGGACACCATGCCCGACCAGTTTATCACTAAACCGTTTCATGTTCACTTTTTCAAAACCGAGTACAACGCAGCCGGAATACACGAAAAGCATATCCGATGGCTTTACCGGACCAAATTCACTGCATTTCAAGGCAGCCTCCGTCAAAAGCAACATCAAACTGCTTTTCAAATAACGCACACTCCTGCCCATTGAGTAACCGGCATCAAGGGCGAGAACCGTATGCTCAAGAAACGATCTGCAGACATCGGCCAAAGACTGTCTGTCCGAAGACTTTCCTATAGGAAGATTCCTTTCCGGCAACCTCACACGGTCTCTTTCCATCAGTGCAGCCTGCAAATGTTCAGCCATCTCATGACGATAGTGCTGCCATGTATCTTTCCGGTCGCGGCTGCCTGCAAATGTAATTTCCATATATCCACAGGATTGCGATACTGTTATTTCCAATTCTCCGCTACGGACTGTCATATCGGATTGCCTGTTCCACTGGGTACCGTCCACCACAATATCGCCACCGAACACTCCGGTCGGGACCGGGAAATTCCCTTCGGATGTCTTGTTTTCCTCCACCCACAAATAAATGGCAGAAATATTATAGGCATTCTCTTCATTCCTTACGGCAGTCACCCCGGCATTGTCCCAGACAAGAAAACCCCGTTTGTCATACTGCACCGTCCTGCCTCTGTCATCCTGCATGGTCCGATGCGTGAATACGGACCTCTCCTTGCCGAAAATGCGTACCACCGCGGTATAAGACAAAGGCATATCCACCGGTTGTCCCAACATTGTCAATACACCTTCGGTAATTTCTATTCCGTTCCGGCCCTCACCGTCTGTATTCTTCACCTGTCTGTCTCCGTTATTTCCTGCCGTATGTATCCTTACGGCAGGAGAATTGACATGCGGAACTTCCATAAAAGGCGGTGCAAGCATCAGGGAAACATCCTTCGACAAAGGAGGTAACTCGTATTCTCTGGCCGGATAAGGCTTCGGATAATTGAGCCAATACCCCAGTTTCTTCGGACGGCTTGCCGTGCGGACAAAATTCCAGAAATCTTCCACCCGACACACTACATCTCCCGCCTTGTCAAGGGTATTCACGATGACAGTCCCATTCGGCATCGCATGAAGGGACACAAAATATTCGTCTCCCAACACACCGGGTCTGAGGCGCAGCACCTCATCCGTCTTCCGGTTCCAGAAACGGGCATAGTCGGTGCGGTTACCGTTCGAACAGCTTTCCACCAGCACCCACTCCTTGTAAAACTCACGCAGACGGAAAGATCCGTCTCCCATGCGGAGCGGGGCAATGCGGCATTCCTGTGTCGCCATATTCAGGTCGAGCAGGCCGGAATCCGTCCATATTCCGCTGTTGCTTCTTGCCATGTAGTCTCCCAACAGAAGAAGCCGGGAGGTTTCCGATACCGGAATACAGCCTCCGCTGAACCTGTCGTATCCGGACATACAGAACGGCATTCTGTAATATTTCCCGTTATCTTCATAACGGTAAACTGCCGAACGACTAAACTCTCCCGGGACTATATACGGCATTCCCTTGCCATCTATCCCGAAAGAGGGCGGATAATTCATACTGTCGGTGAAAATTAAACGGCTTTCGTATTTCATTCCCCGTGATGACATGGTAAATATGCTGGCACTATGGATATCACCCATGCATAGATAACGTCCGCGCCAGCAGAACTTGTGCCGGCTCTCAACAGACAGGCTGCTCAAGTGGGGCCAGTCATCGGCTTCCAGGGGATTCTTGCCACCGATAGCTGTTTCACTCCATTTGGTATAGTGTAATGCTGCATAAAAGTCCAGCTCCTTCGAATAGACAAGATTCTTTATCCTTTTCTTGCGCTGCTTTACAGGTTCAAGCGGAGTGACCCTCAGATCCGCGACGAATGAACCCTGCCACTCATCAACATCCGCCTGTCGCCATTCACCGTAAACGAAATAGCCCGCAAAACCTCTTGTGATATATCTGTTCCCGTCATCGGGCCATGCCAGTCTTTCGCGGGGCATCTGCTTGCGCAGTTTTATGGCTTTCGCCTTCATGCCGAAGTCATAGCGGGGCTGTTTCAGGAGCTTGCAATACTGCCCGTACTTGCGGCATTTCTCTTCAAAAGCGTGCATCTCCTTCTGCGAAACCAATACCAGCTGATAAATATCATCCCCGTTCAGGTCAAAGAGCGCATACCCGTAGGCAGTAAGTTCCTGTCCCAGAGCAGCAAGTCCCATCTCGTGCGAGAAGCAGGAATACTGCATCTTGATTTCATCGAAACGGCTCTCTTTCAGTACCGGGACATCTTCCCCCCATTTTCCCCTAATCTCATTGAGCGAGTCACCCACATCACCCTCATCCCTGTGCAGGTTGAGAGCCTGATCCCGTACATCTTCCATACAGTCATGCTCATACGCCTCCATCGCATCCCTGATCCATTCCTTCACGGCTTTGCCGGATATTCCCTTGGAGGCGCAAACATCGACCGGCACTTTTGAAAAACGGATGCCGAAATCAGACAACCTATACATGAGGGCAACAAGATATTCCGGTGTATAATGTTCATCTTTCATCAGATATTGATTGTCGTGCAAAAGATAGCCATGCTTTTCATTCCATAGCCCGTGAATGAATTTGTCAGCGTTATATACACGAATCTGATAGCTTGTGAACCTTGTATAATCTCCATAGAGAGCACTCGGGCCGAACAGCTCGACACTCAGGCTAAACCATTTATTCTTGTCCGCCTCATCTCCTGAAACAAAGAAGGGCTCACCATTGGACGTGAAACGAAACGATACAGACCACTCGAAAGAATCAGGATACGGAATACCCGCCTTTGCCAGCCATTTCGCCGCTTCAAGTTCCGGAATAATTCTCTGATAATAAGCAGCCAGTTCTCCGGTCAATCTCTGTAGATGTTCCTGCTCCGGCAATAACAGCAGAATGCGGTACAATATGCCAAGTTCTCCCGGTCCGTGTTCCATGAGGGTGCGGGCAAGTCCCGACAGACAATCCGTCGCTTGTTCGTTCGGAGACTGGGCGAGCAACGCCACGCAATACCAGAACCGGATGACATCATAACTATGAGTGACAGGTATGCAGGAATACCCTCGAACCACGTCTGCCACAATACGGACAAGAGCAGGGTCTTCGGCATAGGGGTTCATCCTGTCTGTCTCTTTTCTGTTCGTGGGAGCATGGATGTAAGAGGCGAGAGCGGAATTCAGCCGGTCTATCTTATCGGACAATGCCGGATCGCATCCGTGCGGTACCGGTATATGAATGGTATCATGATTAAACGGAATGACCTCCTGCTGCGGTTTTTCATAGACCGAAAGCACCATATCCAGATACCAGTTCCAGTATTCCCTGCGCTTTTCCGGATCATATTTATCATCTTCCGCACCGGAACTGTCGGCAGAACAGATTAAAGAGACAATAAAATCCGGTTCCCAACATTCCGGGTCGAAATCATCGTCATCCTCTCCATGATAATCTTCCGTTTCCAGCATGGAGGTCCCACCATAGTGAACATCATATCCGAGCATCACAGTGGCCCAACTTACAAGCGTATCCATACCCGGATTGTTTTCCACATAAAGCCTCAGTTTATCCGTTTCCACCAGAATGTCTTCGGCAATCTCCCTGTTTCCGTACAGATGGTCATTTATCTTGGTAAGCAGCCGCACATTGTCAGGATTCTGCATTCCTATAAAGGAACAGGCTTTCTTGCAACATTCACACTGGATTTTCTGCACAGTGAGTACATTGCCGATCTGTTTCATCAGCCCGACCCGGCAGGACAGCGGCAAATGTCCGGTATTGCTTTGTCCTATTGTCTCTCTCAGACTCTTTATAGTATCTTTTATCATTTCACTCCTTGATTATAAGGGAAGCATACTTACCGTTATATTATACTATAGATTGTTTTGGGTACAGTTTCAGAAATGCGTCTGTTATTGCATTCCAACCTGTTCTCTGCTTTTTTTCCTTATTCCATCTATCTCTTTATAGGTATCGTTCACAATTTGATGGGATTCCGTATTGAGTTTCTTTGCATATTCCTGAACAATAGAATTTATTTCATGATAAATCCAGGCGGCTACAATCAGTATTGCAAAAACAGCCAATATTTTCTTTATCGGTTTGAAGCGGAGCAGATAACCCAAGAAGGCAAACAGGATATAAGCAATGTATATATATACGATATTGAGAGTCCTGCCAAAATATTCCAGTCTATGACGTTGCAGTTCGTTTGAAGTTTCCCATGCACCGATTGCGTGTTGGTACAATTCTGTATGTGCTATAAACCTCAGACTGTCTTCGTTGGCAACAGGATGAACGGCATCTTGATACACAACTCCGATTTCTCTCAATCGGTAGCTGTCATAGGCTTTCGATGCTAGGGTGTCCGGAAGTAATGAGAGCAGCAGTCCGCATGTGTCAATATCAGCTTGAAAAGATGTTTCAAGAGAATCAATCTGGGCTATCAGCTTTGTTTTAGACATAGACATAGGCTTTTTGTTCAATATCTGTTCTATGCTTATACCGTACTTGTCCGCCAGTGACTGGGGATAGCTGTGATTCATATCAACTATTTTTCCGACGGATATGACCATCATCTGTGGACGCACAAACCAGTCATAATAATAGGTCATTGCCGACAAAGGCAGGACAAGAATCAGACCGATTGCCAATGTCCGGAAAAAACCGGTCCACTTTTCTCTGTCCATAGCCCAAAAGACCAGGAAGGTTGCAACGCTCAGACTGTATGGAATCAGAGATGTAAATGCTGTCAGTCCCAACTGCACACAAAAGCCAAGTGCTTCTTCTGTGGGCAGATCATAAAATGTACCTTTGTTCACTTCCTTGATTACAAGTCCCGCAAAGCCACACGCCACAGCGATGGTAAAAATCGCAATAAAATATATGCAAAACTTCTTCAAATGTTTCATATTCTTTTTACTGATAATGGTTCAACAAGAAACGGCTTGCCGCTATCCTGCGTTGTTAGTGATATTTTTACTACAATTCTTCTGCCGAGAAATCACCTAAGAAGAAATACAGCAACGAAATTATTTGTAACAAAATGCACAGAACCGTACTGTTTCGTTTTCCTGTACGCAGCACGATGTTTCTTTTCTGTTTCTGAACATCATTCATAAGGCTAAATCTGATTTCACACAGATGCAAATATACTCAAAGAAATAGAAAAACCAACAGAGTAGTTGGTTTTTATTTGCTAAAGGTCACTGCACTCGCTATCTCAACCTTGCAATAAATTCAATTATTTGATTTTACAATCGGGAACGCCATGACAGTATCTTTAGCATTAAGTAGTGAATGGCAATTCCCAATAAATATATTTCGACTCTCATCTACATAAAAAGAACGTATCTCATACCTCTTATGTGGAGTAACATCACCACCATCAAAACTACCAATATATTTCTCGATGATTCCTTGTTTCTTATATACTCTCTTTTCATTAAAATCATCAAATAGGGATGACGTGACATAATGACGAATTATATATTGTTTGTCTTCAGCTATTTTCTTAGAATTACCCGAATAGTCAATGAGTAATGTCAACAAGATAAACAGCCCTTTAGGAACTAATATACCTATAATAAAACTTAGCAAACAGACACCTCTATAGATCCGCATGGCATATTTAACCCCTTTTGGTACTTTATTAGGAATGTGTATAAAAAACGAGAATACCGAGGATAACACGAAAAGCCATCCGATTATATATCCAATATTCCATCTCATATGATCCGTTTCAGGAACTGAACATATTATAAGTAAGCCCAGTATTCCACATAAAAGATGAATACCAAGAACAATATACAATAATTTTAATTTTGTCATATTCTTATCAATATTGATTGTAATGGCTAAGCGGGGAACGCTGTAAGCGTTATCACACTTTGTTATAAACTCAATTCATTTTGCATGATTGGCTTTCTTTAATTTCCCACCATTCCTGTTCTTCTACCTCACGAGCTTTTTGTATCTCGCCTGTTGTCAGATTCTCATTGTGATAGGCATTATATAGATTTTCCCAACCGTTCTTATGATATTTCGGTGATACAATCCATTCGCCAGCATCATTAAACAGGCAAAAGTCTGTAGGAGTATCGGGTATGACTTCATCAGCCCAAGAACAGACTTTTGTCAGTCCCTTTACGGATTTCCACTTACCCCGATATTCAGATAAGTTCAATTTCAGTTCCGCTATTTCATTCCGTCCTTTCTCTATTTGTTGTCCGCTCATCCGATACCCCTGCTTGAAAGAACCGGAGAATGTACCGCTATATCGTTCATCTCCGTATTCCGCAAACGAGTAATACCCGTATATGAAACCGTCCAATTCCGTATATTCACTTTTTATCATTTGGGAATAGGAAGAAATGCTATCTACACAAACCTTTCCCTTAAACGGACAGATTACGGATAATCGGGTACGACTGATACCCTTTATCTCATATTCTCTACTATCCATTTTCCGAACTTCGGTAATATGAATATCAATTCGGCTACAATCTTCTCCTAATATGCCAATCATGCTTAAATTGTCAAACAAGCCCGAAAGGTCTTGTTGCAAAATATCCGCTTTGGGATTTTGTGGATAGGCTACTCCACAAAACCAAAAGAGTAAAAAGATAATGATATGGTATATTTTCTGTTTCATATTTTGCACTATTGTTGCTAACGGATTAGAAAGGAGCATCGTTAGATGCTATCTTTCGTTGTTACTAACTTTTATTTTCAAAATCACACTTACCAACTTGTTATAGGTCTTTTAGAGTTAAGCCATAATTCCTTAATTCGTTCAGAATAAATAAAGATTTCATTTTTCCTAAAGTTATGCCAAGTTCCGGTATAACAGAATAAGACCACTTGGGGATAATATTGTATTTCTTTTTAAGTGTGAGCAAAATTTTTGGTGTAGCTAAATTCATTTCATCATAATAGATATTGGGCATATCGCTAAAATGAATTTCTGTCAAAACATTATCATCATAACGTAAAGCCAAATTATGATACTTTTCAATATACGCTCCATTATCAAATGCACCTCCATTTCGTTGTCCTGCATACAAAGGTTTTCCAAGTATTTGATGTACTTTTTCCGCATTACAACCTAACTCAAGTATATTTAGACCAACATAAGGTATAAGTAGCAACGTATCAGGTAGGTGCTTTATTTCTGTATATGTATTATATGTTGACAGATTACCCAAATCTCTTTCATACAAATCTTTTTCTTTATTGGAATATAAAGTAATTTCAAACATGCCATTACTATCCCAAATAGCCAAGTTCTTATTAGGAAAGATATAGGAATTACCATCCACTAATGGATTTTCTTTACGATACCATTCGGTCATTTGGCTTAACTTTACTAATTCTCCGTCTATCCGAAAGGCATCAGTAGCAATAACAGATATGCTTCTTACAAACTGGTTGTTTTGACTAAAACCTATTCGGAATTGCTCTACGGAATAATCCAATTTTAATAAATCCTCCCTACTGATGTCAAGAGGAATGTTGTTTATTCTTGATTTTGAAATAATATCAATCATTTGCACTATTGTTAGTAATGGTTCAGCAGGGAACGGCTTGTCCGTTATCCTGCGTTGTTAGCGAAATATTCTTCCTGTTATTTAAGAAATATCAAAATATGCTTTAAGCTGAAACAGTAACAAGCTATAGCCATACCGTAAGATAGCACATACCAAATAAATAGCTTCAAGAATTTCTGTTTCCCGAACTTCTTGAAATAGGTAACATATTTATCTTTCCTATCTATAAAGACATTGTGAGTAAAATATATAATAAAACCACCAACGATTAATAATAATCCCCACACTATTTCATTATTGAACAGGTCACAGGCTCCTGTAACTGTTATCATCGCTATGACATTTAGCATTGTAAGTACGTTAATGCAAAGAAAGAAAATAATTCCCTTGTCTGCCATACTAAGAATGCGACCAGGCGGCTTCTTTTTATTTTCAGAACACCACATCATTTTATTATAGTTTTGTTTAAACCTGTTTACATATTCCCAGTAACCATTGCTTTTACAGAACTTTCGTGTACATGTATTGTCCAGTATAGAGAAGACAAGCCAATCAAAACCTTTTTGTACCTTATAAACAATCATATAATTGCAATAGTATAGCATATTCATAAACAGTTCTATCTGTTTCATTTTGATATGTTTTCGCTAATGGTTAGAAAGGAGCATCGTCAGATGCTATCTTTCGTTGTTACTAACTTATTTATAAATCCCAATCCGGTGAATAAACACCCAATCCCAATAAGAGGATAAACAATGCCGCATAAGACTGCGAGCATATTCAATCCTCGTTCATCCCCCTCGAAGCCGTCTAAATTGACAGCTTGCAATATGAAGTTTGTAATTTGCCAATCTAATAAACTTTGGTCTATACAGATAAAGACAATCCACAAAAGAATAGAGCAACATTCCAAGCCCAACAATAACACTATCGCTTTAGGTTGCATTGCATATAGTTTATAGACCTTGTAGATTAGCAATACATCTATAATTAGAAGTAAACCTAAAAAACAATATTCCATAATGCCATATATCTCGAACAAACGACCAAAACCTAAGCCACCACAAAATAATGTTATGACTATCAGTAAAGCACTGAAAGCTGTCAATGATAATATGGATTGGACGGTTTTATTCATCGCACTATTGTTAGTAATGGGTTGGAAAGGAACGCCGTTTAGGAGTTAGCTTTCCTTGTTAGATGTATTTTTATTTTTCCACTTTTGAATTATTGCCAAGAATTCATCTGAATAGCGTACAGATATAATTTTGGGTGATTTTTCTAATACTTCTTTTTCTTCTGCACGCTCGCATAAATGCAGAAAATAATCTTTTAATGAATCTGCAATCTTAATATGTGATTGTTCATTCTCGGAAAAATCATGTGAAATGAAATACACAGATTGTTCTTGCATATTAAATGCTATATAATCACCTGGAGTAGCTTCAGCAAATGGCAAAAAATCAGTTCTGAAAAGGTCTTCATTATTTTCTAATATATCGAATGGATCTTTTTGATACAAAGAAAGGAACTGACCAAACTCTAAGAAAATAGAATTACCCAATATTGGGATATGCGTTGTTACATTAAACCCAACTTCATTATTAAAACTATATCCATGATATTTTATCAGAATATCCCTTAAAAGTTTGGGAACATCTTTCCCAAGATAATTCTCAATTGACCTGATTTCATTTTCAAGGTCATGCAAACTTAATGATTTTTCATGGCTTATATTATATAATCCACCCAGAGTCTTAAAATGCTTATTTATCGTTTCTATCGTTTTCATATTATTGAGTAATTACATCTAATGGTTAAGCGGGGAACGGCTTGCCGTTATCCTGCTTCGTTAATAACTTTTTTCTTTTCAATAGATATGAAATGCCTATTGTCAAGAACAAATAAAAAACAAGAATCTGGCTTGCCAACCATACAAAAATGAAATCATCAATATTGGGTGGAAGATATGCGTCATAAGGTGAATATTTAAGTCCACTCCAATATTCTTGCAATTCTTCTATTTTGAAATAGTAGGGATAAGACCATATATTGAAACACAATAGAATGGTTATCGAAATCGCTCTCAAGGCTACTTTATGCAAAATAATATCCAAGATTGCAAACAATAACAATGCGACTATCAACAAGAACGCTTGTAAAAATGGGGTGAAATCCATTGTTCCATTTGTATCTACTATACATATAGACCACCTTAAAATACCTACTATTATTCCGAATAAGAGAAAATAGACTGTATGGTATATCTTGTTTTTTATGTTCATCTTTAAGTTGTTATTAATGGCTGGACGGGGAACGGCGTTAGTCCGTTATCCCGGCTTGTTATGAACTTACTTTACCTCTTGTGCCTTTTTATAATTTGCATAGCGAGCATTTAGAGTGTCCCGCCATTCTTGACTTGGGCAAGAGTTTATTAATTGAATATACCTATCATCATCAACACAAACGGACTCTACAAGTCTTAGTAAGCTCCACTGCAAATCATAAAAAGCATTTTCAGGGAAGATTTGTACCAACACCATAGCTTCATCAAATGATATGGGGAGTTGTATTTGTTCTAATAAAGTATCATAAGCATTTATCAACTCATCAATGCTATCAGAATCATTGATACTTTCATTAGGCATACGACCTAAATCTTTCAACTGTAAAATTTCATTTCTCATATCATGTACTCTAAATGTTCATAATGGTTTGGTGAGAAACAGCGTTTAGCTGTTGGCTTGACCTTGTTAAATGTATTGTTTCTCGCACAATGATAAAACCTTCTTTCTCCATTTTTCCAAAGCATCTTGCTTTTCCAAAGTATAGTTTTTCCGCACATAATCTGACAACACAGTATCTACTTTAGTTGATAAAAGCAAAGAAAACACTTTTTCAACTCTTCTGCATATTTCCTGTGGTACATCATCAATGCTGGTACGAGGAAAAAAGGAGGCTGACGAAAGTATAATTCCGTAACTGAAACAATTTCCCATTTTTGTCTTTACGCTTAAATCTATACCTTGTTTAATTAAATATTCCAATATAGAATATGAAATATCAAACAACTGTTTGTCTTCATCATAAAGATTTTGGGTATAATCACTTACTATCCCTTTTTCCTTAAACTCTCTATCTCGGAGATGTATTTTTCCACTACAAGCATACTGTATCACTGTATATATCGCTTGATGTATAATATACATATCATCTTCGGAAGTATAAGCATTGAGGTCAGCATCATTTTCAACAAACAACATAGTCATTTTAGGAAAACTATTCTTTACTGCAATCCTTAAAGGTGTCTGTCCCTCGTCACGTTTAAGTAATCCGACAGACTTGTTATTCACTACTTCCGGTTGCCGAAGGATAATCTGTTTTACAGTTTCAAATTCACCTTTATTTATTGTTTGAAATAATTTTCTCATGCTCATATCATTGTTGCTATTACATTTAATGGTTTAGCGGGGAACGCTGTCAAGCGTTATCACGCTTCGTTATTGACTTTTTGAATATAACAGAATTTCTCGCTTTGCATCATATGTTCTAAATTAAGTTTTACCCATCTTACATTTCTCAAAAAAAGTTCGGGAAATGAATATAGAAAGTTTTCTACTTGTTCTAAATAGGGAACCATCTTTTTCTTATTGTTCAAATCCTGTATATTAATTCTGTGTTTGGTAGTAACATCATCATTAAAATCATTATATGCTGATGATAAGAGATTGCATATATAACATGATAGTTCTATATAATCCAAATGACTATAATACTCTAACTTAACCCTTCCGGAAACTGTGCCAACTGGCTTTAATGTTTCAGCATCAAAAATCATATTAGATAAATTGGCATTTATTCCCCAATAAGTTTGATTTTGCAGAATAACTTCTATCTGCTCTAAATCTTTCCAAATATCTTTTTCAAAGACAGAGAAATTCCTGTTTATTTGTTCATAGATCAATGGTATATGTCTATGAACTATGTTTTTAATAGAATTAAATAAGTATGTATTATTTATATCCATATATTTTCTGTTGTCAATAATGGCTAAGCGGGGAACGCTGTAAGCGTTATCCTGCTTCGTTAGTAATTTTTTTCTGTTGTGAATTATTAAGACGTTGAACTAACATCTTCTTGAACTCTGTACTATTACATTCATTTATAAGTTCTCTATATTCAAGAGATTTTATTTCTGAATACACAGACTCTATTAAATGTAGTAATGTCCATTCTATCCCATATAAAGCAGTCGGCGGAAAGAGCTTGATTAAAATATGTGCTTCATCCAAAGTGACAGGTTTAACTATCTTGCCTAATAAGTCTGCATATTCATCAACTAGTGCAGCCGTTATTCGTTCATCTGCTTCATCGGACATTGCACCCATTAAAGCTAATTGTTCAACTTCTTTTCTCATAACAATGTTGTTACTAATGGTTTGGTGAGGAACAGCGTTTAGCTGTTATCTCGATCTTGTTAGCGTTTGATTGGATAAAATCAAGAGTTTCTAATATATTCTTTCTACTTGAAACCAATCTGTTTATTTTCATACGAATGCCATCTAATCTCATTTCTTTATCCAAGCAATCATCTCTCTTTTCTTGTTCTGATTTTTCGGAAGATAACTCCAAAAGTTTAGCATCCAATTTTTGTATTTCAAACTTCATTTCGTCCGTCCATTCATCAAGCTGTTTTGGATTATTTTTTGCCAACAAGAACGGATATTGAAGGTCTGTATCATATTTTGACCAAATATCTAACAAATATTCCATTGAATATTTGTTTTCCAACTTATTCAGCATAGAATCAAGTTCACTTAAAAGCCAACTTTTTAATCGCTCTATATCAGTTTGAGGATTTATTTTTATCCATGAACTTTTTTCTTCTGCAATACTCCCACCAGCAAAGCTTAATCTCTTACCCAATAGTTCTGTAAATTCACGGCAAAACAAAAAATAATTTATTCTGAAATTCTCAGTATGTTCCTCTTTGTAATATCGTTGGCTTTGAATTTCGACTTCTATCTGAAGCAATCCCATATCTTTAGTAAAACGCATTCCTTTATTTTGGAATGACTTGCTTTTCATATATGGTTTAATGATTGCTTGTATTATTTCTTTTCTCATATATCAACGCTAATGGTTTAGCGGGGAACGCTGTTTAGCGTTATCCCGGTTTGTTAGCAACTTTACTTTAGTTCATAACAAGCATAGAGTTCAATTTTATTTCCTTCAAGAATATCATTGATTTGATACTCCAGTTCGCCCAAACTATTAACACTTGTTATTTGACGGTTGAAACCTAATTGTTCAATCTCCAAATCAATACTTAAATGTCCGATTGATATAAAATTATCTTTCAACTTCTCTATATCCGTATAATATAGAGATAACTTGCGTACACCAAAACTTCCCATAACATTAGTTTTTGTTACAGGAACTTCTTCTATCAAAATCGTATCTATTGTTGGCTTTAGATAGTCATTGTAAGTAGTAGGAACAAAAGCATAATAAGCATCTTTCCTATATTGATAAAAATCTTCAAAGATGAAACAGCGATACTTGTTATCAATTTGAAAGGCAATTACTTCTCCCTTTGTAAAAAGACTGTTTACAAGTATTTTATGCTTTTTCGGCTTACGTACTTTCAAAATGGGTGCGCTTACCTTTTTGAGTAACTTTTGGAGTGCAATATTTCTTTGCGAAATAGCGGTTTTATCTATTTCAGCCCAAGTTCTATCAGCTCCGTTTTCCACGATAGCTTTAAGCTGTTTTACAAAATAATCGTCCAAAAGCCCTATTTCCCAAAGCGTAAGACAAGCAGTAGAAATATAAATTTCTAAATCAAGTGAAGATGATATATTTTGTAATCCATTTTTTAGATACGATTTAATTTCATCTGCCGACTGTCCGCTATCATATCTGTCCAATATTTCATTTTGAACATCTATGCCTAAATCACTTTCCAATATGTTTGTACCGTCAATCGCCATATTTGTTATTTTTTTTGTTGCTAATGGGTTGAAAAGGAACTCCGTTCAGGGGTTATCTTTTCTTGTTAATAATAGAGTTTATTAGACTTACAAATAATCCACGTACCATTTATCTTCGTCCAAAAATCTTCTTTTTTTACTATCTATCAAGTATCTATTATCCTTTTTGACAATTACATACTGTAGATATTTGTTGTCATTTTGTGTTATTACAATAAATCTATTCTTTCTACTTTCTTGTATGTCAACTGTTTTTTCCTCTTTAGAATCATAAATGTAACTTCCTTCACTTCCCCATGATAAAGCATTCGGACGACTCATTTTTCGTTCTTTATTTGTACAATATTTGATGAATATAGAAGCTACCTTTTGTTTCATCATATCCTGTTTTTCATTCCATGATAATTGAGTATTTTCTTTTTTTAAGTTGTTGCAAAATTTTTCCCATTCATTCATTTCTGAAATAAAATTTAGAACGAGTTCTTCAATCGTTTTTTTTGTTACATCATCCATAATTGCGCCTTTATATATGTTTTTTGAACGTTATAATTATCTATTATTAATGGTTCAGCGGGGAACGCTGTAAGCGTTATCCCGGTTTATTATCAATTCTCATTTCATTTTTTCTCACGTCAATATAAAGCAAATCATCATGGTCTGTTATACTATACAGCTCCATGAAATCCTCTGTTACTAAATAATATTCGTCAAGCCCTTCGCAATCACCAATAAATATATGTATATCAGACAATTTTGCTTTGTAAACCACAAATCCAATATGCTCATAATCAATGAAGAAATAGAAAACGGTATTTCTATCTATTAAATCCAATAGATGAAAGTAAGGGTCTTCCATGTTACAATCGATACTATATGGCACATACTTAAAACTCAACCATAATGCATAAGGGTTTCCAATTACAAATGTGTCATATAACCTTTGTACCAAAATCTCTTTATCGGCATCTTCTATTTTCTGAAATGGAAGATGATTGTCTTCGATTGTACGTTCTATTTCTTTGAAAAATAAATCATCTATCATACTTAATATTATTCCATGTGGTGATATTCCATATTGTAAATATGGTTCTACTTTTATTCTCCAGCCAACCTTTTCTAATATTTGATTTTTATCCATATTTCACACTTTTATTGATAATGGTTCAGCAGGGAACGGCTTGTCCGTTATCCTGCGTTGTTAATGGTATATTTATATTTTCCCTTTACTATAAAAAGCCTCTAAAACAAAGAGAAGCAACGAAAGGAAAATGTATAATATAAGTATCAATAGATTATTCTTATTAGGCTTTTCATTAAACTTCTCTATGACAGCTTTATACCTTCTTTTCCAGCAGAAACGAATACATAAAAGAATGAATATCAGCCCTAAAGACACATTATACATTGTTCGCGTTGGATAAGGCAATATTTTATATTGTTCCAATACTCCCCATATTGTGTGAATATTACAATTCAGAAATACAGCGAGAATTAACAAAGCTGCATAAACCGCTATTTCGGAATAAGAACTGTATTTCCATAGCCTATAAAATTTGAAAAATAAATAATCTATCATACTTAATTACCATTAATGGGTTGGTGAGGAACAGCGTTTAGCTGTTATCCCTACCTTGTTATGAACTTATTTTCTACATTAAGAACTAACTCAAAGAAAGTATCTCATATATTTTCATTTTAGCAGCTTCTATCTCTGGTGATAAAGTATATTCACTTTTTTTTAAATATGGAACGAATTTAGACAAGACCTCGTCTTCTATAAAGTCAATAGATTTTCCTTGCAGATAGCGATACCGTATAAGTGCAATAATTTCTATTGGGAAAACACGCCATTCTATAGGATAAAATTCATTCTTTGTAAATGACTCTATATGCGATTTTTCTTTATGGTATTTCATCATTTCTGAAAGAACAAAGTTAATATCATCCTTGTTATTACTAAGTATTATATTCATTCCTTGTTGATAGTTCTTGTTGAGAGGACTATTGATATACTTTTCCCAAATTCCATGATTCTTATTGTTTGTATATAAGTCATATAGTAAAAACGCTTCTTGCAATGTTTTATCCTGATGATTTATAAAGTTGTTATCTTTAATATCATCTTGTATTAAATTTATTATTGCATTAAACATCAAATCTATTTCTTTTACATTGGCAAAAGTAAGAATTGCAAGAAATATTGGAACGCCATCTGTTAGCCCCTGTCTAAATCGTTTGCTTTTGTCATTTGAATACATGATTTGTGCAATGTATGACATGGCAAACGAGTCTATAATCTTTTCAAAATCATTATTATTCGGATTATGCCAAAATGAATAATAATGGATTCCAAAATTGAGTGTACTAAAAATTCTCCACTCATGATAATTTGTCATGTCTATTTGTGGAGTTGTATAGAACTTTTCTAAATATTCCAAATTGTCACTTGGAGTATTTAGAAATTCCTTAAGATATTTAGTAACAACCTTGTCAAAAGAGTTCTTTTTCATATTTGATACTTTCTTTTCTGTTGGGTTCTTCTTTTGTTGTTCATAATGGCTAAGCGGGGAACGCTGTTAAGCGTTATCACGCTTCGTTATAAACTCAATTTATCTATTGGTATAATACTCTTTAAGTAGAAGCGGAAGGAAAAACCAGCTTACTGTACCTATTATAGAGATAGCAACAAAAAAACAATTTTTCCTGTTGTTGTTATTGTTCCTGTAATGGTTGTTCCATCTCCGGTATCTTTTTGTTCCATCCCAAAATACGATTTCATTTATGAATATAAATAAAATAGAACAAGAGAGATAGATAAGAATCTTGTTATCATTAACAAAAGATAATGGCGCTATCAGTGCCATTATCAATGCAATAAATGGGAGATAGAAAAACAAAGAGCCAATGTAATTTCCGGCTCTACCATATCCAAGTAATCCCAAAAATAAATACTTGATTGTAAAATACCAATAGATATACCAGTTCATAATTTTAATCTCAAATTGTTTATAATGGTTCAGCAGGGAACGGCTTGCCGTTATCCTGCGTCGTTAGTGATATTTTTACCATAATTCTTCTGCGGAGAAATCACCTAAGAAGAAATATAGCAACGAAATTATTTGTAACAAAATACACAAACCTGCCACAAAGCATATTGTTAGTATTATTATTTTCTTTACACCTTTATACTTTTTCTTTCTTAATAAAAAGAGTAGCGATAGTGAAATCGCTATGAGTATAATATTTATCGCACCTGCAATCATATCTATTGCTTATAATTTTGTTGTTATCACTAATGTTTAGAGGATAGCCGACCGTTTAGGGCGGTTCATCCTCATGTTCGAGACAATTTTTATTTCCTTTATTACATACTATATAGAACTTCAATTTTTGACTGCTGTTTCCGGCAGAAAGAGGTGTGAAGTTCATGCCCGCACCCCGTTCGTTTCATTACTGCTCTTATCCGTATTTCATTCATTTTTCAGTTCTCCTTTCTTTCTTTTCATGGGATTTCACTGTTCTTGTTCACGGCAGGACATAGCTATCCCATGTTGCTGTCATGCCGCTTTTTTCCGGTGTATGTCGCAATGCTCCAGTATTACCGTGTATGTCATGCCGCCACCCGTTACCGTGGTATGGCTGTAAACTCTCGTCCGTCCGCAACGTTCGCAGAAGTACGGGTTTTCATATCCGCTTTCTGCCTGTTGCAACTCAGCTTCCTCTATCTCGCTTTCATCCCGTCCGAAGTATTCTTCCGGCAGGCTGCCTTTATTGGAATAGAAGCCGTAGTACCTCACGATGCGGAAATAGCGCAGTGGAACGTGTTGCAGCAGCCGGGGGAAGAACTCCCGGTAATGCAGTGTCAGTTCCTTTTCAACCGGGTTCCTCCTGTCGGGTGAGTTTTTGTAATCACGGTAACGGAATGAAATGTTTTCGCCGTCCATTGCCGTAATCTTGTACTCGCTCAGACACGCCCGTTTGGAATACCTGCCCACATATTGTATCACCTGTTCCGGCATCTGTATGGGCTGCTCCAAATGTACAATCCAGTCCTTTTTGTTCACCACCTTTTTGATGAAGCCCATAAACTCCATGCGGTCGTGGAAATCATGCTCCAACCTGCCCGCATCGAACAACCCTATCAGGGCGTGTTCAAACTTGTAGCGGAATACCTTACAGATAGAGGGGATATGCACGTAGTCATGTTCGGGGATGACTATCTTACCGTCGTTATCTATGCCGCCCCATGACATAATCATGTGCGTGTGTACATGGAGCTGTTTCGTTTCCCCGTAGGTATGCAGTACGGCAATCACTCCGGTTTTCAAGCCGAACTTGTGCATCATCCAGTCTTTCAGCGTTTCAGCCGAAGTACGCATCAGTATATTCAGCATTTCTTTCCTGTTGCGCTTCACCAAGTCCAGCAGGATATGCGGCAAGGTCATCACCACATGGCGGTGCGGCACCCGCAGCATCTTTTCTTTCATGCGTGCCGCCCATTTCAGCGTGTCACGCCAGCCGCATGACGGGCAAAAACGGTGTTTGCAACTATGGCTGATTTCCCGTACTTCCCCACAATCGGGACAAACGTATGTGTCTATCCCCAAAGTGGTTGTGCGACATACACGGATAGCGTTCACCGCCTTGTACTGTTCGGGGGTGATGTACTCCGCCGGGTGCTGTGCGTATTCATCCCACCACCGATTGAAGAAATCGGACAAGCGGTACTTCTTTTCTTTGCAACCGTCTGTATATATGTCGTTTAGCACTTCTTTCATAGCTCGCACACAAATCCTTTTTTACTCTATTTCAACATCTAATCTTTTGATTATTAGTTGTTTATTGTCTTGAATGTATTTATAAGATCACTCGTCAGGTGCTGTATATTTCGGTAAACAACACCCCGCAGGTGCATTTCCTAATCTCTAATAGCTGCACCCTGTGTCAATGTCTCTCTGATTCTTCGAATATTCCGTTTGTTGTGTCCAAATGAGCATATCGAAGTGCGTTTGTTCAGGTCGTTTACGCTGTTAACCCACACTTGACCTTGGTCGAACACAATAAATATCTGCTCGCCCCACGTCAGATGCCAAAGTGCCGGGTTGGTATGTGCCACGATGCAGTCTTCTCCGTAATGGTCAACGTCCCAATCATAAGTCACTGATAGATTATATATCTTGTCATAGATCGACTGCTTATCCAGTGTGGTAGGTATGCAACTGAAATCCAACTTGCGCCTCTGACTTCGGTATAGCACATAGGCAAGCAGCAGTAATACAACGCCAAACCAGAGAAAAGCAGACACGAACTGCCCATTTGTATAGAACATTATACCCATAACACTCAGAGATATCACAGAAACCAACATCAGCATGTGCGATGCCCCATAATGGGTGTATGCCCAGTCAATAATAAGAGGCAAGGTTTTCCTTTTCAACACAAAATCAGCAAGGGCGGCATCTTTCTCCTCTCGGTAACGGTAGCGATAGGCAAGCCACCATATCAACTCGAACAATGCACATACAACCCCAAAGACAATAAGATTGAAAACATCATTGTCTATTTTGCTCACTCGCGGCTCTACAGAATAAGGAATTCCGCCAAAGGTCAGTTCCTTACAGGCTACGTTATAACCATTGCTGGAAAAATAATATTTGTAAACATATTCCTCCTTGCCATCGGAACCCGAATAGGAGTTACTTGTCGGACGGACTGTCTCTCCGTTAATGGTCAACAGGGGCGGATTCTGGTCGGGACGGGCATTGCAAGTCAACGTGGCACAATATTTTACAAAATCCTTTTTCAGTTGAGCCACACGCAGATGGCATTGCAATTTACTTAAATCTGCTTCGGGAGGATGTACGGTTACACAGCATTCCGGGGTAGTATAGGTCTGATTCCCTACTTTTACGGATGCCGGTGGCAGTTGAAACTCGCCGCTTTCCCTGAACCGTACAAAATAATAGAATCCGGTTTCATTTGTCTTGCTTTCCACACCGTTTATGATGGCATAACTGCTGCTTTTATGAGGCTCCGGACCACGTAGCACTTCTATGTTACTGTCAAACTCAGGAGCTGCAACCGAATCGAATTGGGAATTGACCAGTGCATACGTCAACTTCACCTCCTGTCCGGTGCGAAGAATTCCCAATGTATCCAACTGTATGTGAAAATACACAGAATCTGCCGTAGCCGAGACATTGGCTCTGACTGTTGGCAACAATGCCGACAACAACAGGAGGGTAATCAATCCGCTCCTGATAGTCATGCTTTTGATATGTCTTGTCATTTTTATCATATATGGTAATTTGTAGATACGATATAATTTGTATTCTCCTTCATAATATGATAATGCACCCTACGAATCATCCAGAGAATCAAGCAGATTGGGTATGCTCGATTTGTGTGTACTCGTCACATGAAGATAAATAGATGTGGTCTTGATGTCATTATGACCCAGCAGTTCCTGTATGGTCCTCAGGTCTGTCCCTTGCTCCAGCAAGTGGGTCGCAAACGAATGGCGCAGCATGTGTACATGTACCCGGTACTTGATTCCGGCATGGGTGGCGGCTTCTTTCAGTATCTTTACCAGCGCACTGGCGGAATACGGTTCTCCGGGTGTCTCTCCCTCGAACAGCCATTTTTGCGGACGGTACTCCTTGAAATATTCCCTCAGTTCCTTCAGCAGTTTTTCCGACAGCAGCGAATACCGGCATTTCCGTCCTTTGCCCATGATGCGCACAAGCATCCTTTCGCTTATGATGTCCTTGGGGGTGAGGTTCAGCAGTTCGCTCCGCCGTAATCCGGTTGAGTATATCAATGAAATCATGCAGCGGTGCTTCCGGTTCGACAGATACGAGAGGATACGGCATACCTCATTGAGGCTCAGCACTTCAGGCAGGCTCTTGTACTCTTTGGCCCGTGTGATGCCGCCGTAGTATTGCCGCTTTCCGCCCTTCACCTGCTCGTAGTAGAACTTGATGGCATTGATGCGCATGTTCTGCTGCGATACGGAGATTTTCTTTTCGTTTACAAGATAGAGGATGTATTTGTTGATGTCCGCCACTTTCAGGCGGTTGATGTTGCGTCCTTTATGGTATTCCATAAAGTCGCTGAAATAGGCACGATAGGTTTTAATGGTCGAGGGGCTGTAACGCTTCTGCTCCAGCAGTTCCAGATAGCCTTCCGGCAGCACGTATTCCTTTTTGGGTTTGGGATGCCTCACATAGACCCTGCTGTAATCTATGTAGGCGTGAGGCGAGTAGCGGTCGTAGAAATCAGGCAGCCTGAAAGCGGCGGCAGGGATGCAGGCGGAATTCTCGCCTGTCTTTTCCGCATCTTGCGAGAGCAGTATGCCAACAGCTTCGCTGTCAGCGTACTCTATCCGTATGTAATCCGCACCGTTGCGTTTTTCCTTATACAGCACGATGCTTCCTCTCTGTTTCCGAACATGATCCATAGTACTGAATGTGATGTCATACAGATGCAAATATAAACAAAGAAACAGAAAAACCAACAGGTTGGTTGGTTTTATTTTGTTAAAATCCTTCTAATAGAGATTTATTGCTGTCTTATGCAGCCTGCCGCCTGTATTTCAGGCTTTCAACAGCGAATAGAGGAAGTGCAGGCTCCGTGCCAGCTTCTTGGTGTCCAGCCCTTGAAAAAAGGACTTTTCAAAGGAAGTTCCGAAGAATATCTGCCAGAACATCGAAGCCGCTTCATCCACATCCACATCCTGCCTGATTTCCCCGCTTTCCTTCGCCTTCTCGATAGCGGATTTCCAAAGCTGTAAGTTCTGCTCGAATATGGCGGCTATCTTTTTCTCCACGTTGGGATAGTACAGCCTTACCTGCATCAGCAGGTGGTAATAGTAGAAGTTGAAGCTGCACCCGTTGGGATTGTTCCCGTCGTCCAGCAGGCGCACGAGCCGCTGCATCGTGTTCTCCACTCCGGCTACATACCGGTCGATAAATTCTGACAATGAGCCTGCCGTGAAGTTGAACTTGTTTTTCGAGTGTTGGGTATCGAACACGTACCTGTCCGCCACAGCCGTGAACAAGTCCTGCTTGAACGGGAAATAATAGGTCAGTCCCGCTTTCGACAGTCCGCAGGTTCTGGCTATCTCCATCTGGCTTGCCTTCTCGTAATTCATCTTTGCGAATATCCGCAAAGCCTTTTCCAATACTTCATCCCTGTTGGTAAACATATTTCTATATCCATTGGTTTTCTTCTGCGAAGATAGTGATTTAGGGGGGATTTCCCTTCACTGTACCGGTTATTTTCATCCCCCCCCGGATTTCTGCATACCCAGACCCTGCTGTCAGGACTGCCCGCTATGGACACCCGCAGCCTCTATTCTTCCCATTCCATTTCCAGCTTCCCGTTGATGTCATAGCGTTTCCACCGTCCCGTGCGGTGACCGTTGCGGTATGTCCCGGTTTCCCTTACCCTGTCGTTCTTCACGTAGCGCGACTCAAAGGGACCGGTCTGTCGTCCGTTGACGTAGGTGCTGGTTTCCCAATAGTCGAACCGATTGTCGCGCACCAGTGACTTCGCCTTGCCGTTGAGCCGTCCAAACTCGTAGGTTGTCTCATGGACAAGTTCTCCGGTTGACGGGTCGTATTCCCTGTAAAGACCGTCATACCGGTTGTTCTTTTTGTAATATTCCTTGAGCCGTGAACCGGTCTCTCTGTCAAAACGGACCTGAAGCCCTTCTTCATTCCCTTCACGATAGGTTGTGATGTGCAGGGTGTCGCCGCTCTCCGCTATCTGCACCCAGGTTCCATCCTTCTGCCCGTTTTTGTAATGGCCGGTTGTGCGGGGCTGGCCGAACAGGTAAAGCTGTTCAAAGTCGCCGTCAAGCAGCCCCTGCTCGTTGTAGTAAGAGGTCTCTTTCAGCTCGAATGTGCCCTTGATGTAGGAATACTGCTTGCCGGTCTGTTTCCCGTCCTTATAGTTGTGTTCCCTGCGCAGCGTACCGTCAAACTCGTAGTACACGTCCTTTCCGTCTTGCTTTCCTCCTTTGTAGAAGCGTTCCATTTCCAGTTTCCCGTTTGTGTAGAACGTGCGGTGGGCACCGTCCAGTTTTCCGGATTTGTAGGATTTCTCTTCCGTCACCCTGCCTTCGTCGTCATATTTCCTGAAGGTTCCGTCCTTCCAACCCTCCTTGTAGGATCCCTTGGCTTTCAGCTTGTTGTAGATGTATTCTTCGTAATCGCCATTGTAAAGACCGTCCTTGAAACGGGCAAGGATATAGGCGGAATGGTAGCCGTCGATGATGCGGTGCTCTCCGTCAAGAGGCTTGTCGCCCGAAATTTCCCGGTGGAGGATACGGCCGTCTCCCAGATTTATGGCTGTGATACGGTCTATCGGGTATTCTTTCTGTGCATGGAGCGGTAAAACGCACAGCGAGGCTGCCAACAGCAGAAAATAACAGTTCATTCGTTTCATACTTCAATTGTCTTTAGGGTTATTTCTATTCTTTGAATCTAATTCTTTCTTCAATGTCCATATTCCCGGTCAGGATGCCGTCCGGTCGCAAATATACACAAAGAAACGGAAAAACCAACAGGTCGGTCTGTTTTTTGTTTTGTCATAGTTTCCTCCCGTATTTCTCCGTTTTCCACCACCTTCGGAACACGTGCGTGCAGTAGGTGTTCAGCCGGAAGACGATGGGAATGATGATTTCAAGGGCATACACATCGGCATGCAGACCGTTTTCAAGCCGCATGTAGCGGCATACCTCATAGTCGTTCAGCACGTCCGACTTGCGGACGGCTTTGATGGCGGCGTTCACTGCCGGAACGCCTGCATGGAACAGCCCGGCGATTTCGGTGGCGGTCATCCACACCTCGTTACCGGTTACGCTGACCGTCTTGTTCTCTATGATAATGATTCCTCGTTTCATGGCTTTCTGTCCTTTTTAAATGTTGCATCCTGCAAATTCCTCAATCGTGTTCAGTTTTTCGGTAAGGTTCTCCATGTCTTGGTTGAGCTTCTCCTTGGTTATCTTCGCATAGATCTGGGTGGTCTTAATGCTCTTGTGCCCCAGCATGGAACTCACCGTTTCAATGGGCACGCCGTTGGAGAGGAACACCGTCGTGGTTGCCGTGTGACGGCTCTGGTGCCACGTGATATGCTTCGTGATGCCGCAACGTTTGGCAACGGCACGTATTTCGTACAGACAGGTCATGTAGTGGGGAACGGGAAATATCCTTCCGTCCTCACACAATCCCCAGTACTTGTCGATAATCCGTTTGGCGATGTCAAGCAGACGGATATTGGAAACCACGCCCGTTTTCTGACTGATCCACTCGTGGTCATCGAAATAGGTGCGGATATTGTCTTCCGATAGGTTTCGCATGTCGGCGAAGGACAGGCCCGTAAAGGCGCAGAACAGGTAGAGGTCGCGGTAAAGCTCTTGCTTGGCGTTTTTCAGTTTTCCATCCATCAGCAGACGGATTTCATCTTTCGTCAGGAAACTGCGGGCCGTTTCCTCCTTCTTGATTTCGTACTCCCGGAACGGGGCGCGCGTGAGCCACTCGTTGTTGATGGCGATGAATACCATCGTCCGCAGCGGGCATACGTACAGCCACACGGTATTGGTACAGCAATGCTTGTCCGTGCGGAGGAACATCTCGAAGTCGGAGATGAATGCAGGGGTAAGCTCCTTCAAGGCGATGTCCTTCACATGGTAGCGGATGTTGAGGAACTCTTGCAGGTGCTTGTACACTGTCTTGTACTTGGAAAGCGTGGCTTTGGCTTTCATGCCCGCCTCCACCTGCTTCTCGTAGTCCTCATTATGCCGGTTGAATACCTGCATCAAGGTATGGTAGCGGTGTTCAAGTCCGAGAAAGGCGTTCTTGACCTTTTCCGCCGTGACGTAGTTGTCACGCTCCATGATTTCCTGATAGTGTTTGTTGATGCGCACGCGCATCTTGTCGAGCAGGCGGTTCGTTTCGAGTGCCGCCGTGCTTCTGCCCGTGACACGCCCGCCTTTGGTGTCCCACAACTTCGGATCGACAGACAACTTGCAACTGAATTGTGTCTGGCTTCCGTCCACCGTGATACGTCCCATGACGGGCACTGTACCGTCTTTTTTCACTACCTGCCGTTTGAGGTAGAAGATAACTGAAAATGTACTCTTCATCTTTCTGAACTTTTTTGGTTTCAAAATTACTTGGTGAAGAGTCCTTCGTCGATACGCAAATAGCAGAGGAACGGCGCAATTATTATCCGTTACCGGAATTGTTGCGTGAGTTGTCAGTAACTCACTATATAATAGTGCATTTCGCTGTTTTTCCTAAGCGCCGATACCACCAATTATGCAGGGTAACGAATCGGTAACGTAGCGAAGTCCTAACTTGGTTCAGACTTGGCTTTTCCCGTCATCCGGTTACAGAAACTATTTTCTCAAAAAGCCTATTTCTCAATAACTTTGCTCTACTTTTCCATATCTCACCGATTATTGCTACCTTTGCAGTAATAAAATCGTTCTTTGACTAATGCAAAAGAAAACTGAATACAGCAATTCGCTCGTTTCTAAATCGTTACCTATAAATAGAATGGTGTTTCATAGACTGCTGTTTATCAGCTAGATATGAATTTTACTGTGTTTAGCAAGGTTAGTAATGTTACAGGTGAAAGATTATATATCTTACAAGTGATACATATCATACAGGTATGAAGTTTCAGTATATGTTTGATAATAAAACAGTAGGTTATCTTTTTTTACGATTATCCAGTTCAATGAACTCTTTTCGGATGAATAAGTTTCTTATGTTTTTCAATATGGCAGATTTTTCAACTTCGATAGTCTCGGTGTCACAGCCTTTCAATCCTTTGTAACATTTTACTTTCATATAGGTATCGTTTTGATCGATATTTCCTTTTCAGATCACCGGAGTGTTTCAATTCGTTCTGCTGTTGGTCAGCGCAAGGTTCACCACCTGCTCCTCTCCGCCACGCAGCTCGGTCAGTCCGTCAGGGATGGCATAGGTGATTATTTGACCGCTCACGGTGATTTCTATCCACGGGGTGTCGCTGACGACGGGCTGAGGGAAGAGGATGGCGCGGAAGCGGTTGCCGCCACCGTCAGTGGATTTCAGAGGGGTGAAGTCGGAGAGTGTCCTGTGGGTAGTCACCTTGCCGTCATAGCCTATAGTACCCGTGGAACGCATATTCTTTATCACGATCGTGGCGTTATTCACATCCTCCTGCGTCAACGTGCCGGGCGTGGCGGAAAGGCTGAGGCTGACCGTGAGGCGGTACATTACGTGGCGGAAGTCGAGGGGAACGGCACCGTCGCTTTCCACACGGTGGAGGGAGGAGGCATGAAGCAGGTCGGTGGCGGCGTATTGCTCCTCGGTGCTCTGGTCGGTGGGCAGGGTGAGTTCTTGGATTGTTTCCATGTAGGTGCGTGCCGGGAAAAAGGCAAAGAAATTGAGCTCGGCGCTGTTGCCGAATCCTTCCCACGTCAGGTTGTCGGCTTCCCATGTGCCGTTGCGGAAGATAGCGGGATATATCATAGCGGATTCGGGGCGGTCCTCATGGGCGATGAATATCTCCGTTTTGTCACCGTTGTTGAAGCTGCCCGTGCCGTTGTCGTTGATGGTGGCTCGTGTGCCGGGGTCGGCGGTGGCATCACTGCCTGTGAAACCGGCGATAGCAGTGGTGAAGCGGATGGTGTTGCCGTTGTCCGTGCCGCCATCGGGAGTAGGTGCATCATCCTGCGAGCAGGCCGATAATCCGACCACACCCGACAGGATGGCGATAAGGCATATATTCTTTTTTATTATTTTCATATCGTTGCGTTTGTTAAATTACGTTGTTTTTATGGATTGTGGTTGAAGTTCCCGAAGCTGAACTTTGGCGGTGCCGAAGCTGAACTTCGATCGACTCGAAGTTCAGCTTCGGGAAAGGTGCGGATTATGGCTGCTGCGCAAAGGTGATGCTCTTCCATTGTATGAGGTAGCCGCTGCCTCCCTTCCCAGCCCATTCGTTGCCGTTGTGGACTTTGGGGAGGGCCGTGCCATCGGGCTTCTTGTCGGCGTTCAGCACGAGGTCGCAATTGGCGGGGTCGAATGCGTTCGCTCCGGAATGAGCGGCTCTGTTCTGAAAAACGCTGGTGTTCCCTATATTGCTGGTATCATCATCTATATCAACGAAATTTCCGGCTACTGCGGTTTCTATCCGGGTGAGAGCTTTACAGCCCGTTACGATATAATTGCCGAACCGGGTACATGCCGGCAGTTTGAGCGTTTCGAGGCTCGTGCATCCGTAGAAAGCAGCCAAATCTATCGCTTCCACATTATCCAGCGTGAGTTCCGCCAATGAAGTGCATACCTGAAATGCGTATTGATCAATCCGGGTGACCTGCGGAAGATTCACCGTAGTCAGCGCAGTGCAATTGAAAAAAGCATATTCTCCGATTACCTGCACATCACCGGGCAACACCACCTCCTGCAAAGCAGTGCAACCTGCAAAGGCGCTGCCGGGCAGTGTTGCCGATGTTCCCCAGCCCGTCACTCCGCTGAGGTCGCATTTCGTGATTTTCGTATTATAGGCAAATGCACCCAACTGACCATCGCCCATTCCTGTCTTGGAAAGTTCGCCCGTCAGCTTGATTTCGGTGTAGCCTGCGGCGAGGGCGGCCCGGATAGTTAGCTGTGCTTCGTCGGCGGTCATGGAGGTCATGTCGATGTCGCCGGAGGTGGGGGGTGGGAAACCTTTCGGGCACAGCTTGATTTGATGATCCGCCGGGTCGAGGTAAAGCTTGAAGTTGCCGTCGTATTCCATCGACTGCCCTCCATAGAGGCTGACCATTGACTCTGGATTCACTATCAAATAATCGCAGTCCGCCTGCGTCAGTTGGTAACCGCCGGTTCCCCCGGCGATGGAGATTATGTCGACCAAGTAGAGCTTGAGGTGCACATCATCCGTGAGGGCTTTCGGAACGGAGATAAGGGGGGTGGAAACGGGCAGAATGCAGTTTAGATTTATGTAAGCCCCGTCGGCGGTCTTTCCCCCGTTCAGCACGAGGGTGGCGCCCTCCACGACTTTTGCACAGCCCGAACTGCCTGCCGCGTAAGACAATTCGCAGCCGTCACCCAGTTCCAATGCTGCTTTCTCGTCGGAAACCACAATCACAGGCATATTACCGTTGCCGTCCAATATCACGTTCCTGCCTAGCGTAATCCTGCCGTTCCAAACACCTACCACGGCAGAATATAAGTTCGGAGCTTGAACCAGCTTGATATTGGTGAGTTCGATATAGACGGCATCAGCGTCGGTATTGGCATTTCCGAGGAAGTAATAGCTGCCCGCTTCCCAAGCGAGGGTGTGGCCGCCGCCGTCTATCTTGAAGTAGCCGCTGCCGTTTATGTATGTGCGGCTGCTATTACTACCTCCTGCGGGTATCGTGATGTCGCTGCCCAGCGTAATGAGCGTAGGGGCGTCGGCCGAGCCGCCGCCCGTCTGCAGGGCTTCGTGCAGGGCTTCGTAGGTGGTGATGCCGGAAGTACCGCCGCCTATCACCACTTCATCCGTAATCTCCGGCTGCGTGTCCCAGCCGGAGATGTTGCTGCCGGTGAGTTCCACTTCAGTGTCGCCCGTGCCGGAGTTTTTCTTCAGCTTGAGGTTGAGGGTGAGCTGCTTGCCGCTTTCGAGGCGGGTTTGGTTGCCGGGTTCGGCAGTGTTCAGGTCGGCAGGTACATGATAGTACCACACATCCTCGCCTACGGTTATTCTGAGCCATTCCGCACCTGCGGTGAGGTCTTGCGGTGCTACTTTCCAGTCGGCATTGGTGCCACCTTCGTTACTGAGGATTACACTGCCATCTACCCGGTCGTAGTTCACCACGCCGGTCAGCAGGTTCACCTCCACGCTGGCAAACATCGTTGGCGCGCCATTCTTTGCCACGGAGTTTATTAGGGCGGAAGACAAGTTCGTGCCGGTCATGCCATCGCCCGCTGCTAGGTTGATGACGAGCCGGTGCATCAGATGCTTGAATGTCAGTGCCACCGTTTTGCCCTTGCTTGCGGTGGCGGTGGCGTGGAGCAGGTCGTCCGTGTGGTTCCACGCTTGGGGCATATATAGGTATGCCGCCGGATCGTCAATGTCTGGCATGGTGTTCGTGATGCGTGGGTAGTGGGCGGAGAAAGTGACCGCTTCCGTTTCACTCAGGTCTTTCCAATAGAGCGGATTGCTGTTGCCGGCCCGGTAAGCGATGTTTTGGTTACTGTATGTCGGGGATGTGGCATCTCCGGTAAAAGTGTACATGCCCCATTCATCGGCAGGCTCGAATGAGCCTGCGCCGTCGGCATCGAGCTGCGGCGCGCGTGTCTGCACTCCCTCGATGTCGGCGGTGATGTGTACCGCGCCTTCGGGCAGGGTGTTGCCGCCCGGCAGGTCGTCGTTGTGGCAAGCCGTCAGTGCCAGCGTGGCCAGCACCAAAAAGGTGAATAAGTATCTTGTTGCTTTCATATCATGAGTTTTTGTTGTTTGTCAAAATCAGATTTCCAAATCACCCGACACTGTGCCTTGCGTGTCCCACGGTTGGATCGTGGCATTCACTTCCACTTCCGTACCTACAGGTGTGCGTTTCAGCGTAATGGTGAAAACAGTTTTCTTACCTTGCTCGAAGGTACGCTCGGCTTCCACCGGCCATGTCAATACAGTGCCGCCCGTCAGGGTTAGTTTCAAATTCCTTCCGTTTGCACCCTCTTGCCGCAGGATGATGGCGGAGGCGGTCTTGCCATCGGCGGCTGTGTTCAGCGTAAGAGAGGTTAGGCCTTGTTCGGCAGTCAGCGTGTTCTGCAACACGTTGAAGTCCGCCTTCACGGGCTGTTGACCTAGCGTGATGCCCATGCCTGCCAGTTCCGTATCACTCACGCCTTCACCGGCAGTCAACTCTACTTCCACACGGCTCAGGCGGTGGAAGAACTTCAAATCGACTGTATTGGTACTTTTGTCCTTTCCCGTGGCGTTGTCGCTCCGCAGCAGGTCGATGTCGGCAGGGGCCTTTTGGTCGCTCACATCCACCTTATATATATCGTCCGTCAGGTCGGTTTGCGGGTAGTAAGCAATGAAGTCCACCTTCTCATCCGCATTCAAAGGAAAGTAAATGGTCTGTTCTGTTCCGGCAGGTGTAAACTTTCCATCTCCGGCGGTGGTCACATACTTGCGGTTGGTGGCGCCGTCCGTCACTGTCTTCATTCCGTGTTCCAGCATATAGATACCGATACCGTCGTTTGCCTCCCATGTGTCGGTCGTGGCGCGGGGAAGCGTGATTTCTCCGGCAAAGGAAACGGCTATACGTCCGTCATCCACTTGCGGTTCATTTTCATTATTGCTACATGCGGCTATCATCAGGGCTGCCATGCCGATAAACAGATAATTTGTTTTCATCATACTATTTGTCATTTTAAATTTGTTACTTGATGGTTGTATTCACCACTTCCTGTACCTGCCAATCGGTGATGGTTGCTGTACCTGCCGGAGTGTTGTTGCGGGCATCTGCTGTCACGCAGTTTCCGTCACGGGTAAATGCAGGTGCGGTGGTCATCGGTTTCCCCACCCGGCGGCTGTGTATTGGCTTGGATGTCTTTTCTTGGGACGCGGCTGCTGTTTCGGACTGCTTTTGAAGGTCGGTTAGGGTCAGTTCGTCCTGTTTTGCGTTTTCTGCCGTTTTCACCTTGAACATATTATTTTCCTCCACAAAACGGAATACCATTTGCGGAGCTTTGTTTGTTGCCGGCGCAAACATCGGTGCGGCAACCATAGCCAGTAGTGTGTATACAAGCATAGTTTTCCATGCATTCATATCAGTATGGTATATTAGTGTTTTTTATATAGGATGCCTTGCGGCTGTTTTTCGTGCAGAAAGAGGAAAAAACGGGTTGCTGAAGAACCTTTTGTGTTGCACAAAAATATAACATGTAAGTAAATGATTGCAAATAAAATCAATTGTCTTTCGTTCAAGTCAATGAAAGACAATTCTTTATATGCTGAAAAGCAGGAAAACTAACGAAAGACAATGTTTAATTAGCGAAAGACAATTTTATCCAAGTACGAAAAACAGTGTGGCAGTTGAGGACATTCAGAAAAAACAGGCACATCATTCACCGGTAATCTGATGCGCTGGATGTGGGAAAGATGATTTGGAAGGCAAAGATGTCAGGAGGATGTTTCGATTTCCGCATCAGTGTTCTTTAAGTAGATTTGTTTACAGTAACTTTTGGGAGTCATTTCCATCATTTTTTTGAAATCTCTGTTGAAATTACCGCTATTGTTGTATCCTACCATTTCACATACTTCTTCTATCGTATATCCGGGATTTTCGGCAAACAGACGGGCTGCCTCGCGCAAACGAAGCTCCTTGCGCCACGGACGGAAATCCATTCCGTAATGGTCTTTCATATATTGCCGGAAGAATGATTGGGACACTCCGAAAGAATCTACCACGATACCGGAAGGGATATCCTTCTCACAGTATGCTTTCTCATCTACATATTTTTGTAATCTTTCTTTTAATAGCCGCTCTTTTTCTTGAAAAACAGTTTTTGACTTTTCCTTGTTCTCTTTTACGGACTTGTCTGTTTCGCCCATGTCTGTTTCCATCGGATGTGCATAAATCTTTGTTTCGGGTGGAACAGCCGCAATGACCGGAATCGCAAATTTCATCCTGCGATAGTAGTTGACGAACCACATCACCATGAAGCTGTAATAAAGCACATACAGTGGAACAAAGAATTTGTACCAGTCGGTAAAAAATAAAATGGGTATAGCCATGATCCCAATAGCCAGTGCACTATAAAAGCCGGTCTTTACCCATGCCAGACGATTCTCTTCGTCCTCATCATAATAGTCCTCTACCTCTTGTACCGTCTTGCGGTAAGCTTGCGTGAATTTTCGGGTATAGATAGTTAACTGGATAATATAAGCGGCGATGCCCGTATAAAAGAACCACAAATAATAGTCTATAAAACAAAACAAGGCGACAAACAGGATAATGCCTGCCGCTGCAATGCCTCCGGCCTGTCGGAACACTATGCTCCATCTGACTTCACCCGGACGTATGAAAACCAACATGGACATGGTAAAAAGAAAAGCCTGAAACGATGCAACGAAAAGTGTACTGGCAGGTTCAATACGATGGTCATAACCCGTAAAGCAGCATACCAGACTGAGAAGGGCGAGTACGAAATAAGAGGGCACAAGGATATTACGGGCCTTCCGTAACTTTTCTAATCCGCATTCCGGCGGTATCGTTGTAGTTGCTAGCATGCTTCCCAGCATCGCTACTATGAAAGCTGAAGTTCCCATCAAAATTTTATATGTCGTTTCATCCATGTGTTCAAATCGTTAGGGTTACAAAAGTAGTCTTTTTTGTATTGCGTGCCAAATAATTGGTTTTCAAAGAATAAGAAAAAATAATGATGCCCGTTGTCTCCTTTTCCGCCGAATAAGAATAGATTGGAGAAATTCTTATGATTAAAAATGGAGTTAATAAAAAATATACCAGTCTACACAGACTGTTCTGAATCTTGCCGTATTTCAGTTTTCTTTTTCTTATACAAAAATGAAAAAAGGAAGTAGAGATGGCTGATTAAACTGTTTTATGAGCTTATTGCCGTTTTTTAGCTATTGGAAACATATTGGTTAAGGAAATATTCAAAATATTGCAGATAGAGGGCTATAGTTAACGAAAAAAGGGGTGCATGATGAACACCCCTTTTGCTCAGTAAAGATAAGGCCTTATCTTTACTGGTTGTTTGTAACATTCTAGTTGCGGAATTTTAATCCGTCACCCGCTGTTTCTACGATAATCGGTTTGCTTCGGTCCACTTCCTGTGACAATAGCTTTTTGGACAAATCATTCAGCAAATAGCGTTGGATGGCACGTTTCACGGGACGGGCGCCGAATTCGGGATCATAGCCTGTGCTGGCAATGAAACGGACGGCCTCATCGGTCATTTCCAAAGTAATGCCGTTGCCGGCCAGCATATTCTTGATACCGTTGATTTGTAACATCACAATCTGTTCTATCTCTTCTCTGTTCAAAGGCAAGAACATGATTGTTTCATCTATACGGTTCAGAAACTCCGGCCGTATCGTTTTTTTCAACATGGACATAACCTCTTTCTTCGTCTCTTCAATCACCACTTCGCGATTCTCGTCATTAATCTTTTCGAACTGGCTTTGAATGTATGCGCTGCCCAGATTGGAAGTCATGATGATAATTGTATTCTTGAAGTTTACCGTACGTCCCTTGTTGTCAGTCAGACGTCCGTCATCCAAAACTTGCAGCAGAATATTGAACACATCGGGATGTGCTTTTTCTATTTCATCAAACAATACCACAGAGTATGGTTTGCGTCGGACGGCTTCTGTCAACTGACCGCCTTCATCGTAACCTACGTATCCGGGAGGCGCTCCGATCAGACGGGATACAGAGTGTTTCTCCTGATATTCGCTCATGTCGATACGCGTCATCAGGCTCTCGTCATCAAACAGGTAGTCGGCCAATGCTTTGGCAAGTTCTGTCTTACCTACACCGGTAGTACCCAGGAAGATGAATGAACCTATCGGACGTTTCGGGTCCTGTAATCCGGCACGGCTACGGCGTACGGCATCGGATACGGCTGCTATGGCTTCATCCTGACCTACCACACGCAAATGTAATTCTTGCTCCAGATGAAGCAATTTGTCACGTTCGCTTTGCAGCATCTTGTTGACCGGTATCCCTGTCCACCGTGAAACAACATCGGCAATGTCCTCAGCGGTAACTTCTTCCTTTATCATGGCACTGTCACCCTGCTTGTGTTTCAGGTCTTCTTGAATATCCTTGATCTCGTTCTCTAAAGCCTGTAATTTCCCATAACGGATTTCGGCTACTTTACCGTAATCTCCCTCACGTTCCGCTTTCTCGGCTTCGAATTTCAATTGTTCTATTTCCTGCTTGTTTTGCTGAATCTTGTTGACCAGTTCCTTTTCACTCTGCCATTTGGCTTTGTAAGAGGTTTCCTGTTCTTTCAGTTCGGCAATCTCTTTATTCAGTTGTTGTAATTTCGGCTCGTCTTTTTCACGTTTGATGGCCTCACGTTCAATTTCCAGTTGTTTCAGGTGACGTGAGATTTCATCCAGTTCTTCAGGCACGGAATCACGTTCCATACGCAATTTGGCAGCAGCTTCATCCATCAGGTCAATAGCCTTGTCCGGAAGGAAACGTTCGGTAATGTAACGGTTACTCAATTCTACAGCGGCAATGATGGCTTCATCTTTGATACGTACCTTGTGATGGTTTTCGTAACGTTCTTTTAACCCACGGAGAATGGAGATGGTGCTCAGCGTGTCCGGTTCGGCTACCATAACGGTTTGGAACCGGCGTTCCAATGCCTTGTCCTTTTCGAAGTACTTCTGATATTCGTCCAAAGTAGTGGCTCCGATGCTGCGAAGCTCACCACGGGCCAAGGCGGGTTTTAATATATTGGCGGCATCCATGGCACCTTCACCTTTACCGGCTCCGACCAAGGTATGGATTTCATCGATAAACAGGATGATGCTGCCTTCGGCTTTGATTACTTCATTGACAACAGATTTCAGACGTTCTTCAAATTCACCTTTGTATTTGGCTCCGGCAACCAGTGCGCCCATATCCAATGAGAAGATTTGTTTGTTTTTCAAGTTGTCGGGTACATCACCTCGGATGATACGGTGTGCCAAGCCTTCAACAATGGCGGTCTTACCGGTACCCGGCTCACCGATTAAAATCGGATTATTCTTGGTACGGCGGCTTAATATTTGTAATACCCTACGTATTTCTTCATCACGCCCGATAACCGGATCAAGTTTTCCGCTGCGGGCAGCCTCATTCAAATTAATGGCATATTTGCTTAAGGATTGATAAGTGTCTTCACTGGATTGTGAAGTTACTTTTTCACCTTTACGTAGTTCTGCTATGGCGGAGCGCAGCTCTTTGTCTGTCATTCCCGCGTCTTTCAATATGGTAGCGACAGTACTCTTTACATTCAACAAGGCCAGGATAATAGCTTCCAGTGAAACGAATTCGTCACCCATCTCTTTGGAATACTGTACGGCTCTTTGTAATATCTCGTTGCTTTCACGGCTAAGGTAAGGTTCTCCTCCCGAAACCTTAGGCAGTGAGTCAATTTGCTTGTCGATGACCAATGCGATCTGCTGGGCGTTCATTCCCAATTTCTGGAAAATGAAGTTGGTGACGTTTTCACCTACTTTCAGTACTCCGGCCAACAGATGCACAGGCTCGATAGCTTGCTGTCCGCGGGCTTGAGTTACGTTCACCGCTTGTTGCACTGCCTCCTGTGATTTAATTGTGAAGTTGTTAAAATTCATATTGTATCTCCTTTCTAAATATTATTCAAATACCTATTGAAAACGTAACTGTCACTGCTTTGTTCAGTGGCTTTTGCGATTTCATTTGATAATCGTCAAATAGTTTGCCAAAAAGAAAAAGAAAGCTAATGAAGTAAAATAAGAAGACAAAATGGCAGGCTCTCCGGCTTTTAAATGAAAAAAAGTCCGAATTGTACACAAAAAGGCAGATAACTCTTTTTGCAAGCAGATGATAATTGCTATCTTAGCATCGAAATCATAAAATGAAAACGAGATGACAAATGAAATAAAGTTTGCAGATACTGTAATTCTGGTGGATGTAGCCTATGTAGACAGGGTGGCGGGTGATTTATCCAAACATTTTGGTGACGTGGTGGGCCGTAAGTTGCCGAAAGCGGATTTACCGGTGTTGTTGGAATGTCTGTCACTGGATAGTGGAATACCCTTGGGGGAGAATGCAGTTCAGGTATTATTTATTTATGACGAGGAAAGTAAGAAAATGGATGCTTTTCAGCCGTCGGATTTGGAGAAGGAATTAAATAACGTGGCTTTCAAAAGCCAGTTGGGAGAGTTTGCACTTTATTCTTTCGAACCATCGGATATGGCTAGTCGCGAAGAGTTGTTTCTGGAGTCTTTGAGAGTGGTGGTTGATGCAAAAGAGGTGAAACGGGTGATTATTGTCCCTGCCGAAGAAGAATATGGAGATAAAGTTCCTGCTATATTAAATAAGGTGGACGGAAAAGAAAAAATGACGGTATTCGGTATGAATCCTCCAACCAGTGAAGTCGCTTATCAGTGGGAGATGTTTGGATTCGCTGTTTTACAGTCGTTAGGTATTAAAGCAGACGAACTATAATCATTAAAAAACATGTCTGATTTCAGGTTAAGAGTATTCAGTAGTGTTGCGAAAAACCTCAGCTTTACAAAGGCTTCGCAAGAGCTGTTTATCAGTCAGCCGGCTATAACCAAGCATATTCAGGAATTGGAAACGATGTACCAGACACGCCTTTTTGAGCGAATGGGGAACAAGATCTTGCTGACTGATGCAGGCAGGTTGTTGTTGGAGCATTGTGAGAAAATTTTGGAAGATTACGGACGCTTGGAGTACGAGATGAACTTATTACGTAATGAGCATACCGGTGAGTTGCGCTTGGGAGCCAGTACTACAATTGCCCAATATGTGCTTCCCCCTTTGCTGGCCCGCTTTATCGAGAAGTTTCCGCAAGTGTCTTTATCACTTTTCAGCGGGAACTCCTCTGAGGTGGAAAAGGCATTGCAGGAACATCGTATAGATTTGGCACTGGTAGAGGGAAATACCCGGCAACCTAATTTGAAATATACTCCTTTTCTGCAAGATGAGCTGGTGGCTATCGTCCATACTCATAGTAAGTGGATGGATTATGATGAGATAACTTTGGATGAATTGAAAGAAGTTCCTCTTGTGCTTCGTGAAAGAGGTTCGGGAACATTGGATGTATTGATTACCGCTTTGCATAAACACAACATAAAGTTATCGGACCTTACTATCCGTATGCACCTGGGAAGTACAGAGAGCATTAAATTATTTCTGGAAAATAGTGAGTGCATGGGGATTTTGTCTATCCGGTCTATTAATAAAGAACTGTATTCAGGGAAGTTTAAAGTATTGGATATAAAAGACCTGGTGATGTTTCGTGAATTTGATTTTGTCCAATTGCAAGGGCAGGATACAGGGCTCCCGGCTCTGTTCATGCAATTTGCCAATCATTATAAGGAAAAGTTATAACTTATAATTAAAAACGATTAGATTGTTTTTGAAACATATATTACCTTTGCATCCCGAAATGGAGAAATAATGTTAAAAAGTAAAATATATGATTTCAGTAACAGCTTTACAGCAAAACAGCAAAACTATTTATGTAGGTTTGCTTTCCACGTTAACGGTCTTTTTGTTGATGGACTATATTCCGGTATTGGCTTCATTTTCCCAGTGGGTCACTCCCCCCGTATCTTTATTTCTGGGGTTGATATTTGCATTAGTTTGCGGACAGGCCTATCCTAAGTTCAATAAAAAGGTTTCTAAATATTTGTTGCAATATTCTGTAGTGGGATTGGGGTTCGGTATGAATCTTCAGGCTTCTCTGGCTTCCGGTAAGGAAGGAATGGAATTCACGATCATTTCTGTAATCGGTACAATGATTATAGGTATGTTTATAGGGCATAAACTTTTGAAGGTAGATCGTGATACGGCTTATCTTATCAGTTCGGGTACTGCAATTTGTGGGGGAAGCGCTATTGCTGCTGTGGGTCCTGTATTGAAAGCTAAAGATAGTGAGATGTCTGTGGCTTTGGCTACTATCTTTGTATTGAATGCCATCGCTTTGTTTATTTTTCCGGTGTTAGGCCATATGTTTGGGTTAGATCAACAACAGTTTGGTACTTGGGCAGCTATTGCTATTCATGATACGAGTTCTGTGGTGGGAGCAGGTGCGGCATACGGTGAAGAGGCGTTGAAAGTGGCGACAACAATCAAACTGACCCGTGCACTTTGGATTATTCCTTTGGCATTCGCTACTTCTTTTATTTTCAAGGGAAGCGGTAAGAAAGTAAGCATTCCTTGGTTTATCCTTTATTTTGTTGTGGCTATCGTTCTGAATACTTATGTGCTGGATGGTGTGCCTCAATTCGGGCAGGCTGTTTCCGGACTGGCACGTAAAGGGTTGATTATTACCATGTTCTTTATTGGAGCTTCCTTGTCTATGGATGTATTGAAGCAAGTAGGTATGAAACCTCTGATTCAAGGTGTTGCTCTTTGGGCGGTGATCAGTCTTAGTTCATTGGCTTATATTCTACTTTTCTGATAGGGATTTATTAGAATATTAAAAAGTATGCGGATGATATGGATTGTCTGAAAAATCCTGTTATCCGCATGTTTTTTTATGAGAATATAATTTAGAAGTAATAGATGAATAATAGTACAGCGTTTACTCCAATGACAGTGAGGAATCCTTTCCATACATAAGGTAGCATTTCTTTTCTGCGGGAGGAAAAAAATATGGTATAGAACATATTCACTACGATGTTGCTGATGATAGCTTGCATGATACAGGCCCCTACAATGGTTGCCGGAATGTTTCCGCCTTGTAACAGGTTTAGTATGAAAGGAGTGATATCACTTAATCCTGTTGCAATGGAGAGAATACTCAAACCTCCTGTTCCTGCATAAACCAATGTATAGTGAGTCAGAAATGTAAATACTACAAATAATAAAGCAAAGATCAGAGCGACTTTGAATTCCAGTGGATTACTTTCCGTTTCCGTTTCTTCAATAACTTCGCGCTCGCCTTTTATAGTATGCTTTTTATGGATGAATATGCCGATGCCGGCGGCGGTTGCAGACATGATGAGCAGATAGGGGTAAATATTCAGAAAGATGGAAGTGCTGAATATAAGGATCAAAATCATGAAACGTAAGAACATCATGCTGACAGCAAGCATCATGGCAGATACATATTCCGGTATTTCATGCGCTTGTACCCGTTTGCATTTGCGGGCAAGGATGGAAATGGTAGCGGTGCTGCTATACAGACCACCGATAATGCCCGAAACCAAAGTGCCTGATTCGCGGAAAACATATTGCTTCAGCAGGTAGGACAAATAGGAGATACCCGATACGACTACAGTAGCCAGCCAAATGGTGTATGGAGTGAGATTGATACCCGGTATGAGAGGTTCCTTGGGTAGCATGGGCAAAATGATACCGCTGATAGCCAGAAATTTTGCCAGTGTGATCATTTCATCATTCTGCATCCGTTGTACAAGTTCTGTGAAGGTGTGTTTCATTTCTGTGAAAAGAAGCACGGTGACTACCATCATCACGTAAAACCAGGAAGGTTGTGTACTTATGATAGGAGCCATACAATAGGTGATAAGGGCGATGATGATTGTTGTCACTCCAAACACGTGGAACTGGGATTGCTTGACATAATAATTGATGCCCAGTAACATACCTAAAATTATTCCGCCTCCCATAAATAAATGCATTTCCTTAGGATCAAGTATATAGAGGAGATATCCCAAAATGCCGATAAAAGTAAAAGTCCGGTCTGTGCCGAAAAGCGTAGTTTCCCCCTCTCGTTTCAGGCTGATTCTCCGTTGGGATAAACCGATGAGTAAAGAGAACAAGGTCACCAGAATGAAAGTAACCAATTGCTGGGGAAGGTAATCGTACAACTTTTCCATAAATCTGTCAAGATTAGGTTGATGTAATAGGTTTTCCTTTTAAACTGCATTGACTCCTCTGATGGATTCAAGTGGATTTAAAACGCTTGCTTAAACTGACTTTCTTCAAAAAGTCCTTTTAATTTATCATCACTTTTTATTTGGTTGATGATTGTGGACAGAACTCCTGCTTTAGGCAATTCTACCACAACGTCTGTTTTATATTTACCACCGCTCTGCCGGCTGTTTTCACAGATTACTTTTAAGTTAGCAGCCTCTTGCTGGGTAGCCATATGGATCAGATCTGAGAACTGTTCCCACTCTGCATTACCGAATTTTTTTTGAGACTTGGCAGCCATTTCCGCCTTTGCTTTGATCTGGCTGGTTATTGCGGTACGGGCTGCAATGACCGCCTTCTTTTTGGAGGCAGTGGCATCACCGCTCTGAGCTGATGCTGAGGCACGGAAGAAGTCTGCGTTTGTGCTATATGCATTTCCGGTACAAGGAGTACTTTGTGCCTGTGCCCATGTTGACATTCCAAGGACGAAGGCTAAAAAATAGATGAATTTATAATATTTCATAGTTGTAATTTTATCAATCTATTGCGAAGATAGAAGAATATTTGATAATATAAACAAGAAAAGGGAAAAAAAAGATTGAGCTTGCTTTATGAAATGATTATATTTGCAGAAATTAAATGAAAGGTTAGTATTCATGGAATCAACAACAAAACTCTATTCGTTAAATTACACAAACGCAAATACTTATTTATTTGCATTCGTGTTTATTGTAGGTAATGTGGTATTGCCGCAACTTTGTCATTTGGTGCATTTGGGTGGACCTGCTATGTTACCCATTTATTTCTTCACATTAATAGGTGCTTATAAATATGGATTCAAAGTGGGGATGTTGACGGCTGTTCTTTCTCCGCTTGTCAATAGCTTCTTGTTTGGAATGCCTTCTGTGACCATACTTCCGGCTATATTGGTAAAGTCGGTATTGTTGGCGTTGGTGGCGGGATATATGGCAGATCGTTTCCGTAAGATTACGATTCCTGCATTGCTGGGGACTGTTATGGCATATCAGGTGGTGGGTACCTTGATAGAATGGGCTCTTGTCGGTGATTTCTATTTGGCGGCACAGGATTTCCGGATTGGAATTCCGGGCATGTTGCTCCAGATTTTTGGTGGCTATGCTTTGTTGAAAGCTATTGCAAAAAGATAAGTTGTAAACATTTGATGTTATGCTGCAAATTGTGAAGCAGCCTGAAAATGGTGGCGCTGGCTATGTTCTGGTAGCTGTCATGGATGGAGATCCCGGTAAATGGATGACTTTGGTTTTTGATAAATCATTTAATAGTTAATAGATAAAATGACAGGCACATTATTATTTTTAGGATTAGGAATGCAGGAAATATTATTCATTGCATTGATTGTTCTTTTATTCTTTGGTGGGAAGAAGATACCCGAACTGATGAAGGGGTTGGGCAAAGGGGTTAAGAGTTTTAAGGAAGGGATGAACGGGGTGGAGGATGATATAGATGGAAAAGATAAGAAAGGGGAAACGAAAGAGTGACAAATGATGGAACAACAGCAGAAGATACTGACTTTTTGGGATCATCTGGAAGAACTGCGCCATGTCTTGTTCCGTATTGCAGTGGCTGTGGTATTTCTAATGTTGGTAGCATTCTTGTTTAAGGATGAGCTTTTTGCTATTGTTCTAGCGCCTAAGAATGCTGATTTCATTATTTATCGTTTTTTTTGCCGGATAGCTGATTTCATGGCTATGCCTTCATTATGTCCGGAAGTGTTTTATGTGAAAATGATCAATACCCAATTGGCGGCTCAATTCATTACTCATATGAGCGTGTCTTTTTATACGGGTTTTTTGCTGGCATCTCCTTATGTTATTTATCAGTTGTTCCGTTTTGTTTCGCCGGCTTTATACGAGAATGAAAAGAAATATTCTACCCGGATTGTAGGGTGGGGCTATTTTCTTTTTATGATGGGAGTTCTTTTGAATTATTTTTTGATTTTCCCTCTTACTTTCCGTTTTCTTGCTACCTATCAGGTCAGTATGGAAGTGGAGAACACGATTACTTTGTCTTCGTATATGGATACATTGATGATGATGAGCCTGATGATGGGGATTGTTTTCGAGATTCCTGTCCTTTGTTGGCTTTTTGCCAAACTGGGATTTCTTACGGCTGATTTTATGAAGCGGTATCGTCGTCATGCTATTGTTATTATTCTGATAGTTGGAGCTGTTATCACTCCTACGTCAGATGTCTTTACATTGATGATGGTGTCTGTGCCTATGTATTTGCTTTACGAAGTCAGCATTTGGATTGTAAGTCGGATTGGGAAGAAACAGCGGGAAGAATCCGTAGAGGAAGTGCTTGAAAAATCATGAGATGATAATCCTTATAAATGTTATTCCGTAAAAAAGGAAGACCTTTCATGATAGGCCTTCCTTTTTCCATTAGGATCCATACTTTATTAAATTTTCCAGCCAAAGGCTTCTGCTACGGCCGGAAACACAATCTTTCCGTTTACAATATTCAAGCCGTTTTTTAGTCCCGGATCGTTTTCGCAAGCTTTTTCCCAACCAAGATCTGCCAATCTGATAGCGTATGGCAGTGTAGCATTGGTTAATGCCAAGGTTGAAGTACACGGCACGGCTCCCGGAATATTTGCCACACAGTAATGGATGATACCGTCTACTTCGTAAATAGGTTCGGCATGAGTTGTGGGATGGGAGGTCTCAAAACATCCTCCTTGGTCAATGGCCACATCTACCAGTACAGTACCCTTTTTCATCAGTTTCAGCATAGGGCGTGTTATGAGGTGGGGAGCCTTTGCACCGGGGATAAGAACTGCACCGATTATCAAATCAGTTGTTGGCAGTTCTTTTTCTATATTGTGGCTGGACGAGAATAATGTTTTTACATTTTTAGGCATGAACTCACTCAACTGACGCAGGCGGGGTAATGAAATATCACAGATTGTGACATCAGCCCCTAATCCTGCAGCCATTAAAGCTGCATTGGTTCCTACGATGCCGCCGCCTAATACCAGCACTTTGGCTGGCTTGACACCGGGAACTCCACCTAGCAAGATGCCACGTCCTCCTTGAGGCTTCTCCAAAAAACGTGCTCCTTCCTGAGTGGACATTCGTCCCGCCACTTCACTCATGGGAATCAGCAGAGGCAGTCCTCCTTGTTTGTCTGTTACAGTTTCATAAGCTAGGCATACTGAACCACTACGCATCATTGCTTCCGTTAATTCTTTGTCACAGGCAAAATGGAAGTATGTAAATACCAGTTGGCCCTTACGTACCAAGTTATATTCACATTCGATGGGTTCCTTGACTTTTATAATCATCTCGGCAATGGCGTACACATCTTCTATAGTAGGAAGGATACGCGCTCCGACTTTCTCATACTCTTCATCGGAAAATCCGCTGTTTATACCTGCGGTGTGTTGTATATACACCGTGTGACCTCTCTGTACCAACTCGTGTGCTCCTGCAGGGGTTAATGATACACGATTCTCGTTGTTTTTGATTTCTTTAGGAATTCCTACTATCATAATTGTCACATTTAAGGGGTTTGACTGCCTCAAAGATAACAAAATGTCAGAAAAGTAGGTTTTGTCTGGATATGTTTTTTTCGTAATAAATGTATGTTTAGCAACATTGTTTTAAGGGATATTCTGTTTTTTATTTGTAAGTTTGCGGAGAGATTCAAAATTTTTGTGATGAGTTCTCCATAAAATAAAGAAAATGACTTTACGAAATTATATAATCATAGCAGCTTTGGGCAGTGTTCTTGCTGTACGGGCACAGGAAGAACCGACTGCTCCTGTATTCCGTCCTCCTTTTGATTTTCCGCTTATTCTGAGCGGTAATTTCGGTGAACTGCGTTCTAACCACTTTCATGGAGGAGTGGATTTTAAAACCCAGGGAGAGGTGGGAAAACCTATTCATTGCATTGCCGACGGATATGTGAGCCGTGTACTGGTTACTCCCGGAGGATATGGGCAGGCTATTTTTATTACGCATCCCAATGGATATACTTCAGTATATGGACATGTGTTGAAATTTGCTTCTGCAGTGGCAAAAGTGGTGGAGGAATATCAATATCGGCATGAAACTTTTGCTGTGGATTTGAAATTCGAGCCTCATCAGGTCAGTTTCAAAGCTGGAGAAATCATTGCTTTAAGCGGTAATGAAGGGTATTCTTTCGGACCGCATCTGCATATGGAGATACGCCGTACGGATACTGGTGAATTGATAGATCCCTTACAGTTCTATACCGATAAAATTAAAGACACTACTCCGCCACGTGCGTCAATGATTATGCTTTATCCGCAGCGGGGCGCTGGAGTTGTGGAAGGCTCACAAAGAAAAAAATCCATATCTGTTGCTTCTTTGGGACAACCGGTTTCTGCTTGGGGGAAAATAGCCGCTGGCATTAAGGCATACGACTATATGGATGGCACACATAATAATTATGGTGTGCGTTCCGTGGTACTCTATGTGGATACGACAGAGGTTTTTCGCAGTACGGTGGATGGCGTTTTGCCCGAAGAGAACCGGATGATTAATGCCTGGACAGACTATGAGGAGAATGTAAAGAGGCATAATTGGGTGATGCGCTCACAGATTCTTCCCGGAAATAGTTTGCGCATGTTACAAGCCAATGATGAAGGAGGGGTGGTTACGATTGATGAAGAACGCGATTATCATTTTCGTTATGAATTAGCTGATTTATACGGGAATAACTCGACTTATCGTTTCATTGTGCGTGGCCGTAGGCAGCCGATAGAGGAATATCATCCGCAGGTAAAACATTATTTGGCATGGAATAAAGGTAATGTGGTTCAGGAACCGGGTATGGAACTGGTTATCCCCCGAGGAATGTTGTATGAGGATGTGGCACTGAACTGTCATGTGGTTAAAGATACAGCCGCAATATCTTACGAGTACCAGTTGCACGATGAGCCAGTAGCTTTGCAGGCTGGGTGCACGCTGATGATCGGGGTACGCCATCTTCCTGTAGAGGATACGTCGAAATATTATGTGGCCCGTAAGTGGGGAAAAAGGAAAGGTTCAGCAGGAGGAATTTATGAAAATGGTTGGATGAAGACTTCCATCCGTGAACTGGGAACCTATACCGTAGCTATAGATACTTTGTCTCCACGAGTGACCCCATTAAATAAGGCACAATGGAAGACAGGTAAGGTTCAGTTCAAAATAGGAGATGCGGAAACGGGTATTAAGGATTATAAGGTGAAGATAGACGGCGAATTTGCCTTATTCGGTTTCAGTTCCAAAAATGCGAAATTGTGGATGAAGCATCCTGAACGGTTAAAAAAAGGAGTCGCCCATAAATTGGAATTGGTGGTGACAGATTATTGTGGAAACGAAACAAAAGAGGAATATGAATTTTGATGGTAAAATAAGTATTATACACAATTAAAAAGTTATATATTAATGAAGAATAAACTGATTTTAGGTGCTGCCTTTCTATTGGCGGCAATAACAGAGAGTTTGGCATGCACTAACCTGATTGTAGGTAAGGGAGCCTCGGTTGATGGTTCTGTTATCGTTTCTTATTCCGCTGATTCATACGGAATGTTTGGCGAGTTGTATCACTATCCTGCCGGTATGCATGAAAAAGGAACCATGCGTGATATCTATGATTGGGATTCGGGCAAATATTTAGGGCAAATAAAAGAAGCGCGTCAAACCTATAATGTGGTAGGTAATATGAATGAATTTCAGGTAACCATAGGTGAAACTACTTTTGGTGGACGGGAGGAATTGGTTGATTCTACCGGTATTATGGATTATGGAAGTTTGATTTATGTAGCTCTCCAGCGTTCTCGTACAGCTAAAGAAGCCATACAGGTAATGACGGATTTGGTAAAAGAATATGGTTATTATAGCAGTGGCGAATCATTCAGTATCGCTGATCCCAATGAAGTCTGGATTTTGGAGATGATCGGTAAGGGTCCCGGTGTGAAAGGTGCTGTATGGGTAGCAGTCCGTATACCGGATGATTGTATTGCCGCACATGCTAATCAGAGCCGGATTCATCAGTTCAATATGAATGACAAGGATAATTGTCTTTACTCTCCGGATGTGATTTCTTTCGCTCGTGAAAAAGGTTATTTTGACGGTATGAATAAAGATTTCAGTTTCTCGGCGGCATATAATCCTTTAGATTTTGGTGGTGTACGGTTCTGTGAAGCGCGTGTATGGAGTTTCTATAATATGTTCAACAAGTCGGTGGGAGATACCTATCTTCCTTATATTCAGGGGGACAGCAAAGAACCGATGCCTCTTTATATCAAGCCTTCCCGTAAACTTTCAGTACGTGATGTACAAGCGGCTATGCGCGATCACTATGAGGGTACTCCACTGGATATAACTAATGATCCCGGTGCCGGTCCGTTTAAAACTCCTTATCGTCTGTCTCCCTTGAGTTTTAAAGTAGGAGATCAGGAATATTTCAATGAACGTCCCATTTCGACTCAGCAAACGGCTTTCACTTTTGTGGCACAGATGCGTGCTAACCTGCCCGATGCAATAGGGGGAGTATTATGGTTTGGAACAGATGATGCTAATATGACAGTGTTTGCTCCTGTATATTGTTGTTCGGATCGTATTCCTGACTGTTATAGCAGTAAAGAAGCCGACTGTGTAACTTTTTCATGGGACTCTGCATTTTGGATTTATAATTGGGTGGCCGATATGATTCGTCCACGTTATAGCCTGATGATTGATGATATGCGTGCCGTTCAAAATAATTTGGAAGATACTTATGCGAATGCACAGGCTGGCATTGAATCTTCTGCCATGAGCTTATATGAGAAAGATCCTGTAAAGGCAAAAAAGTTCTTGACTAACTATAGTTGCATGACAGCCGAATCGGCAATAGACAGCTGGAAGAAATTGGGCGAATTTTTGATTGTGAAGTATAATGACGGTGCTGTGAAAAAGATGGCAAAAGATGGAACCATACTTCGTCCTGAAACCGGTCATTGCGCTCCTTTGGTACGTCCGGGGTATCCCAAAGAATTTTTGGAAGAACTGGTAAAGGCCACCGGTGAACGCTATAAGATGAAATAGGATATATTTTTGTATGTTCTGAAAGTCTGATTAATTAGTGGAGGGGCAGGTTATGATCCTGCTCCTGTGCATAATAAGATAGTTTTTTAGATTGTATTCAGGATGCCTGGGAGCTTTCCCGACTGTTATATAGTAGTGTTTTTTTACCTTGTATGGTCTTCTGCTTTTTTATGACAGATTATTTTAGGGGGATAATCCTTTATATCTCTAATTTTCTTCTTTCAAATTTCTAGGATTTTTAATTTAATTCTTTTACATTTGTCAAGACGTAAAAATCGGATGTAATTATAAACCTTATAAATAACAAAAAATTATGGAAAATGAAGAATTGATAAAGCAAGTGACAGAGAAAGCAGAGAAATGGTTAACACCTGCTTATGATGCCGAAACACAGGCTGAAATTAAGAAAATGTTGGCGAATCCCGATAAGACTGATTTGATTGAAGCATTTTATAAAGATTTGGAGTTTGGGACAGGTGGTTTGCGTGGTATTATGGGCGTGGGCAGTAACCGTATGAATATTTATACGGTAGGTGCTGCTACTCAAGGTTTGTCCAATTATCTAAATAAAAATTTTAAAGATCTCGATCAGATATCTGTTGTGGTAGGTCATGATTGCCGTAACAACAGCCGTTTGTTTGCGGAAATTTCTGCCAATATCTTTTCTGCGAACGGTATTAAAGTATATTTGTTTGAAGATATGCGTCCTACTCCTGAAATGTCATTTGCTATCCGTCATTTCGGTTGCCAGAGCGGTATCAATATTACTGCCTCTCATAATCCGAGAGAATACAATGGTTACAAGGCTTATTGGGATGATGGTGCACAAGTATTGGCTCCGCACGATAAGGGTATCATTGATGAGGTGAACAAGATTTCATCGGCTACCGACATCAAGTTTGAAGGTAACAAGGATCTGATTCAGATTGTGGGCGAAGAGGTAGACAGCGTCTATTTGAATAAAGTGAAAACAATTTCTATTGATCCTGAAGTGATCAAGCGTCAGAAGGATTTGAAAATTGTGTATACTCCGATTCATGGTACAGGTATGATGTTGATTCCGCGTGCATTGAAGCAATGGGGATTTGAAAATGTACATACCGTGCCTGAACAAATGGTGAAGAGTGGCGATTTTCCGACTGTTGTCTCTCCGAATCCGGAAAATGCCGAGGCTTTGTCTATGGCTATTGATTTGGCTAAGAAAATAGACGCTGACATTGTAATGGCTAGCGATCCGGATGCTGACCGCGTAGGTATGGCTTGTAAAAATGACAAAGGAGAATGGGTGCTGATCAATGGTAACCAAACCTGTTTGCTGTTCTTGTATTATATAATAAAGAACCGTATTGCGATGGGTAAGATGAAGGATGATGATTTCATTGTGAAGACTATCGTTACTACGGAACTGATTAAATCTGTCGCAGACAAGAATCACATCGAAATGTTGGATTGCTATACCGGATTCAAGTGGATTGCACGTGAGATCCGTTTGCGTGAAGGCAAACAGCAATACATCGGAGGTGGTGAAGAAAGCTACGGATTCCTGGCCGAAGACTTCGTCCGTGATAAAGATGCTGTTTCTGCTTGTACATTGTTGGCGGAGATTTGTGCTTGGGCAAAAGACCAGGGCAAGACCTTGTTCGAAGTTTTGCTTGATATTTATGTGGAGTATGGTTTCTCAAAAGAAACTACTGTGAATGTTGTGAAACCAGGAAAGAGCGGGGCAGAAGAGATTAAGGCAATGATGGAAAACTTCCGTTCTAATCCTCCGAGAGAAATAGGCGGTTCTAAGGTTGTTCTTGTCAAGGACTTTAAAACTTTGAAGGTGACAGATGGTAACGGGAATATAACAGAAATAGATATGCCGGAGGCTAGTAACGTATTGCAATATTTTACGGAAGATGGAACTAAGATTTCAGTTCGCCCGTCAGGAACAGAACCTAAAATCAAATTCTATGTGGAAGTAAAAGGTGAAATGGGTTGCCACAAATGTTTCGATGCCGCTAATGCAGCTGCTGAGGAAAAGGTGGAAGCCGTAAGAAAATCACTGGGAATTTAATCGAGTATAAGCATCGGGCGAAAGTCTGAGAGAATATTCATAAATAAAAGAAGGGGTGGTGGAGATGTATTTCTCTATCCCCCTTTTCTTTTATTTCCGTGCCATTTATATCAAAATCTACACTTCTTTGTTTATTTTTTGTTGTAACTTTGCCTTCTGTTTTAAATAAGGTAAAAGATATGATGTGGTTACTTCTGGCATTTCTCTCGGCTGCATTGCTGGGATTCTATGATGTATTTAAGAAACAGTCGTTGAAGGACAATGCGGTTATTCCGGTATTATTTCTGAATACGTTGTTCTCTAGTTTGATATTTCTTCCTTTTATTGTATTGTCAGTGTGGAGGCCGGGAATATTGGAGGATTCTATTTTTTATGTGCCTGTTGCAGGGTGGGAGGTGCATCGCTATGTGGTGTTGAAATCTGTTATTGTCCTTTCGTCGTGGATATTGGGATATTTTGGGATGAAGAATCTGCCTATCACAATTGTGGGACCTATAAACGCTACTCGTCCGGTGATGGTGTTGGTGGGAGCTTTAGTGGTCTTTGGTGAGCGATTGAATTTTTACCAATGGATTGGTGTGCTGATGGCTGTCTTCTCTTTTTTTATGCTGAGTCGCAGCGGAAAGAAAGAGGGAATAGATTTCAAACATAATAAATGGATTTATTATGTGGTAATGGCAGCTGTGTTGGGAGCGGTCAGCGGGCTTTATGACAAGTATCTCATGGCGCCTGTCGATCAAGGAGGTATCGGACTGGATAGAATGATTGTACAGTCATGGTATAATATCTATCAATTGTTTATGATGGGAGGTGTTTTGATGTTGTTATGGTGGCCGAAGCGCAAATCTACCACTCCGTTTCATTGGCATTGGTGTATTATTCTGATATCTATTTTTCTGTCGGCAGCTGATTTTGTTTATTTCTATGCCTTAAGCTTGGATGGTGCAATGATTTCCATAGTATCTATGGTAAGGCGTGGCAGTGTGCTTGTTTCTTTTCTATTTGGTGCAATGGTATTCCGTGAGAAGAATCTTAAAAGCAAGGCTGTGGATTTGGCACTGGTACTTATTGGTATGATATTTTTGTATTTGGGAAGTCGGTAAGCAAAAAAGACGGGGTGTGACTCATCGTGCATACCCCGTTATTCTTGATTACTCTATAATGATTTTATATTCTACATCAAACGTTTCTTTTGGTTCCAATTTCTGTATCCATTCACGGTCCTTTAATTCGCCCGAATACCCTACAGAATCGCAACGTCCATACCATGGTTCAATGCAAACAAATGGGCAATCGGGATGTGTCTTGGTAGGAGACCACAAAGCTACCAATGGAGAATTAAATTCCAAACTGATATGGGGCTTTTTCTTTTTATCCAGTAAGGTTATTTTTTTCAGTTGTTTATTGTCAAAAATATAAGTGTCACAATCAAAAGTATGAATATCAATTGGCATCAGCCCTTCTTTGTTTAATTTTAGTACATGACGTTCTGGTGATACGCACCCCTTTTCGGTTGGCATGATATATTCTAAGTCAGACTTTCGGTCAAAAACAAAGAAGCCACGATCCTTTGTAGCAGCATCGAACTCGGGGAAATAGAAAGCTGGGTGTGCTCCAATCTGGAAATACATATCCATAGCTCCCAGATTTTCTACACGCCATTTTACGGTGATTTTATTTTCCTCCAATAAATATCCCACCAGCAGGCGGAAGGGAAAAAGAAACTTGCCCAATGTATCAGGAGTGCTTTCCAACCAATATACAGCTCCTTTGTCTTCTTTATAGGTTAGTTTGAAGTCCATATCACGTGCAAAACCGTGTTGTCCTATTTCATAAGTGTTTCCGGCATGACGGTATTTATTGTTCCACACACGTCCTACTATAGGGAAAAGGACAGGTGAACGCCGTCCCCAAAATTTAGCGTCGCCCTGCCAAAGATATTCTTTGCCATCCTTTTTGATACTTTGAAGCTCGGCGCCATGCTCGGCTATTTGTACAGTCAGGATAGAATTAGATAGTGTTTCCATGTTTCTTCGTTTATAAATTCTTTTTTCAAAGGTAGGGATGTTTCATGACATGACAAAGTGAATCTTCATCTTTGTGTAAATTTTATCTAAAAGGCTGTTTTGGTCAAATAAATTTTAATAAAAGTATATGGTTGTGTTTATTTTTGCTTATGTTTGTCAATAAGCTATGAAGGAGGATAAGATGGAGAACATACATTTGATATTTAAATTTTTATGGTATAGTGTATTATTTTGTATATGGGGAGTATCTTGTACAAGTTCCGGAACTTATAAAAAGACCCAAATGGATATCTATATGCAGTATTATGATTTTATAATTGATTCATTGTCAAAAAATCCTAGTTATGTATGTACCCGGACTGCCAGGCAAATGTCGGTTGCCACAGATAGTGTGGCGTATTACCATTATCTTGTTCTTTTGGCAAAAGCATATATGTTTAAATCCGAGATGGATTCGGCTAAACTTAGCATGGATAGAGCGGAAGTATTTTGCGATGGAGCTGAACCGTCATCGTTAATTAATGATTTGTATGCTGAGATTTACAATATGCGGGGTAATGTATGTGTTCGTCAAGGGTTGACAGATTCTTCAGTGGTATGTTTTCAAAAAGCATTTGATTATCGTTTGAAGGGTAGTAACAGAGATATGCTTCATGATATTTCTATTAATTTGGCTGATGCTTTTGTCCGTACCGGTCATTATGATAAAGGCGCGATGTGGTATCGTAAAGCTTTGTCTTACTGTGATTCATTGAAGATTCCTGAAGAAAAACGTTTTCCTGTTTATTACGGATTGGCACAGGTTTATATGGAACTTCGTGATTTTACGTCTTGTGATCATTACTATGAACTGGCTGCCCGGCAATATGATAAGATGCTTCCATTTGAGAAACATATTTATTTGAATAATCGTGGTAATTCTTATTATTTTCGTGCTGATTATCCTAATGCTTTGGAATTTTTCAGAAAATCATTATTGTTAGCTCGTTCTTATCCGGATATGATTTTTGAGGAACATCTGACTGAAATGAATTTGGGAGAAACTTTTCTATTGATGAATCAGGTTGATTCTGCCGCATACTATTTAAACCTTTGCAGTGATTTTTTTCGTTCTATCGAAAATCAGACGGCTCTCTATTATTTGGATACCCAATTGATTGAACTTGCCTTGAAGCAGAATAATTTGTCTTTAGCACGTAAACGTATGTCTGAGGCTATACAGCCTGATTTTGTGGAACCGAATATGCAGCATATCCGTAACCGTTACCTGCAACATTATTTTGAAGAGGTGGGGGATTTCAAACAAGCCTATTATTATCAAATGGAAAATCAGCGTATTGATGATTCTACACGTAATGAGCGTATTAAAATGCGTACAGCTGAAATTGATCTGAAATACAGTCAGGACACCACGCTGATGAAGCAGAAAATTTTTATCCAGCAAAAAGAGAATGAAGTACTGGCGCTGAATCAGACGCTTTACCTGTGGATGTTTGCCTGCATCTGTATTTTGGGGCTCGTTGTTTTTGTTTACATGTACAACAAGAGACAGCGTTTCCTGCTGCAAATGAAAAGTCAGAATATGATTGCCACTTTGCGTATGGAGAATATCCGTAACCGGGTTTCCCCCCATTTCATTTTTAACATTCTGAACCGTGAGATGGGAAACTACACCGATGAGCAGGCCGGAAATATGCGTGGGTTGGTAAAGCTGATGCGGCGCAACTTGGAACTGACCGAACAGCTGTGCGTTACCATGGCCGAGGAACTGGACTTTGTCAATACGTTTATCAACCTGGAACGTGAAGCATTGGGAGATAGCTTTATACTGTCCACATCCATAGATGCTGCCATCCATCTTGACCAAGAAATACTTCCTTCCATGATGATACAGATTCCGATAGAAAATGCTATCAAGCATGCCCTGAAGGACAAAGAGGGGATGAAAAGACTGTGGATTGATATCAAGAAGACCGGGGAGGGAATCTGCGTCAAGGTGCGTGACAATGGGGGAGGTTACCGGATAAACAGTGCCAACCATGGTACAGGCACCGGTATAAAAGTGATTCTTCAAACCATACAGTTGTTGAACGCCAACAATAAAAAGCATATCGACATATCCATAACCAATGTGCAGCTGGAAGACGGAGAAACCGGTTGCGAGTTTGCTGTCTTCCTGCCCCAAGGCTATGATTATAATTTGAAAAAGATGGTTTAGTTATTATTTTTGCTAGGATAGTGTCCGAAACGGTCGCTATAGTTCCATAACCGGAGTGTCGGGTTTGTGCGTTAAAACATGTTTTAATACTTTTGTTCCGTTAATAACTAAAGCAGGATTGTTTACTATGGATAAACTATACAGGGTCGTAATAATTGATGATGATGAGTTCTCTGCGGACAATCTTTGTCTGGAGCTGAAGAAATATAACAGGCTGTCTATAGACGGGATGGCACGTAACGGTGCGAATGGCCGGAAACTGCTGGAAAAGGTTCATCCGGACTTGCTGTTTCTGGACGTGGAATTGCCGGACATGAAGGGCATGGAACTGCTGGAACAGCTAAGGGGGGCAATCACTTGGAATATGCAGATTGTGTTCTATACAGCTTATGATAAGTACATGATTTATGCTATCCGTGGGGCAGCTTTCGACTACTTGCTGAAGCCTATAGACAAGAAGGAGCTGGAAGGGATCATTGACCGCTTCATGAAAAAGGCGGAAGAGTCGGCAGCCGCATCTTTGGTTATCCCTCCGCGTGTGTATTCGGTCGGTGAGCATACTTTTATGATATCCACACCCATCAATGACTTGCGCATTCTGCGCTCCATTGACATCGGTTTTTTCCGTTATAACTCCGACCGGAAACTGTGGGAAGTGGTGCTGAACAACCAGCTGCCTTTGCTGCTGAAGAAAAATACTACGGCCGATCATATCAAGGGATATGACTCCTGCTTCGTCCAGATCCATCAGTCGTATATCATTAATATCAATTATCTGATGATGATTAAGGAGAACCGCTGCGTCATGTTTCCCCCGTTTGAGAATATTACGGAACTTCAGGTTTCCAAGAAGTTCAGAAAAGAATTGCAGGATAGGTTTTATTTGTTGTAGTGAATCTATTGATGACGTTGAAAATACAAGTTTATAGAAAGTGATTTTAAGTCACAGTGGAAAAGCAGGAGTCGTGAGATTGCTGCTTTTTTTGTTTTTAGTGCTTAATTTTCCCTTTGCGGTATATGGAAATGAGGCTATATAGTCGTTAATTTAGATAGAATAGTATGCTTGTTAGGCTGTTTGATACTTTCTCTTGGTTTTGTGAATTTGTAAAATGACGTTAATTGTTTTTCTTTGAAGCCGCATAAGGTTAAAAAAAGACATGTATATGAATGAAGTAAAAAAAGTAATATTGTTTTTATTATGCTGTGCTATACCTTTTAGTTTTTATGCACAGAAGGCGCGCCAAAATGCTGTAACAAAGAAATGGGGATATGAGCAGACCGAAAATAAAGGATGGTGGGAAAATTCAAAATATAGGGGTAATTCTATGTTTGGTGGATGGGATGCGGCTTTAGTAAATCAGGATTATGAGATAAATTGGTTGATTTCTCCACAATATGAAGGGGTGACCAAGAGATTTACAGAAAAGTTGGCAGGAGTAGTTTTAGGAGGAAAAGTAGGTTTTATAGACATACACAACCGTTTTATAATTAAACCGCAGTTTGAAAATGCAGATGATATTCATGGATTTAATTTAGGACTGTCTGCGGTAAAGAAGAATGGCAAGTTTGGCTTTATAAATAAAAAAGGAGAATTTGTCATTGAACCTCAATTTGATTACGCTGATAATTTTAGAGATAACATGTTGGCTACAATCAAGCAAGATGGTAAGTTCGGGGCTATTAATTTAAGGGGAGAAATCGTTGTCCCATGTAAATATATTCTAGAAGAAGCAATGATAAGCGTTCCTATATCCAATAAGGTATATCGCCAGAAACAAGAAGAAGTGAAAAATGCGAAAGGGAACGGTGATTTTGATGATTTGCTTGATAAAATCGCTGAATGTAGCAGAGAGGTCAATGAAAAAATTAATAATCCTGGAGCAGAAGTTATAACCGATTCTCTCAGAATAAGGGAAGATAATGGTAAAATGGGCCTTGTAGTGGGAGGACAAACTGTAATTCCTACAGAATATGAGGAGCTTATAATAGCAGAAGATGGATTTGTTCTTGCTTGCAAGCAGGATAAATGGGGGGCTTTGGATATATATGGGCGTACTATATTGCCTTGTGTTTATCAATGGGTATATTATGATGTATCGGCAAAGGTCTGGATTGCCAAAAGTCTTGCAATGGGGCTATATAATAGTCAAGGTGCTTTATTACTACCGGGAAGGATTGATTATATAGGTAGTTTTGTGGATGGCAAAGCACCTGTTTGGCTGAATTCCGTACTCGGTTGGATAGATACGAAGGGACAACTCTCTGATGGCTTTGCAGAGGATGTGACAGAATCCTTTTTGAAAGAAGAAAAAAAGGGAGTGGCAGGTGCTTGGGGTATGTTTAATTTATTGACAGATTTGATTCCGGACTATGCCATGGCCCACTATTATATGGGAAAAGGGCAAGTGACTGATGGCATTTATTCTAAAGGAATGGAGCATCTGAAGATAGCGGCAGAATTGGATCCGGATAATGGAGAAGTAGCGTTAGCGCTGAAGCAAGCCAAAAAGGACAAGAAGAAAAGAACGTTGAATACGATTGGTTACATTGCAAGTGTGCATAATGATTTGGAATCTACAAACTCTAATTCTTTTAAAGATGAAAGCAGAAATCAAAATAAGCCTTCATCCGGAATTAATCTGGGAGTTTCTATGGATGAGGTAGATGCCCTTGGTGGGTCTACAGCTACTGCTATAGCAGGAGGTAGTAATCATTGTGGTTTTTTGAAATATGTGTTAGAAGATCTTGAAGAAAAGATTCAGAAGAATACGGGCGAATTGATGGGAGAGTATTATCGGAAAGTGAAGGATGAATATTTGCAGTTTGCCGGTAAAGAAGGGTGTGAACAATAATATATAATTAAAGAATAGAATTATGAGAGTAATGAATGTGAAATTTGTCGGTAGAATCATTATGACGGTTCTTTTTGTATTCATCTGTATTGGAGCGCACGCAGATGATGCCCCTTTAAAATATGAGATAGAGGGAGAAGGAGTAGGTGCACAAGGTACTTATTTGGTAAAAGTGACAGTAATCCAGAAGAAAAGTAAATTGGATGCCGATGTGATCAAGAAGTGTGCAGTTCATGGGGTGCTTTTTAAAGGATTTTCCAGCCAGACTTCACGCACCCGGCAGAAACCTTTGGCAGGAAGTATGGTGGTAGAACAGCAACATCAGGATTATTTTGATGTCTTTTTCCAAAAAGGAGGTTCTTACATGAATTTTGCCAATATGGTAGGAGAGAATCTTTCAGTGGTGAAGATGGGAAAGCAGTATCGAATTTCAGCAGTGGTTTCCGTTGCGAAAGACGCCCTCTATCAAGAGCTGGTATCAGCCGGAGTTATTAAAGGACTAAATAATGGATTTTAGCTTATGTATAAGAGGTTGATTGTTACTTTTCTGATACTGGCTGACGGATTATTGTCTGCTTTTGCCCGGCAGGCTCGTGATGTGATTAATCTGAATAATGGTAACTTGTATCATTGAAATTAGACTATGAATTTTAAAGAAGAAAAAATTATGAAACATCTGTTTTATACGTGGAAATTGGGATGTCTGCTTTTACTTATCCTTGCCGGATGCAGCAGCAAAAAAAGTGTTTCTTCCTATCATTCCTTTGAGAGTGAATGTTTGGGAGTAGAACTGGATGGGTCGGAAACACTTCGCGCCTGGGGCAGAGGGAAAAATCGTACAGATGCTATAGAGCAGGCAAAGAAAAATGCAGTAAGAGATGTCTTGTTCAAAGGTGTTGTTGCCGGTAGTCGTGAATGTAGTGTGCGCCCTTTGATAACAGAAGTGAATGCACAGGAACGGTATGCATCTTATTTTAACGACTTTTTTAGAGACGGAGGGGAATATCTGAAGTATGTAAGTATGGAAGATAAGAAAACAAATTCTAACACGAAGGCTTCTAATAAAACCCAAATTTCTTATTCCACTACGGTGCGTGTGCTTCGTTCTCAATTACAGCAGAAACTGATAGAAGATAAAATTTTAAAACCATAAAGACAGAAAAACATGAAAAAATTATATGCTATTTTATTTCTTGTAGCACTTATACACACCGGAGTGTATGGGCAGGCTAAAAAACCCACCATTATGGTTGTTCCCGCTAATGTGTGGTGTACCCATAATGGTTATACACAAAAATATAACAATCAAGGCACTATTACTGAAATTCCGGATTATAAAAAGGCATTGGATAATGATTTGAACTTGGTGAATGTCATAACGAAAATAGGTGAATTGATGGCTGAAAAAGATTTTCCGTTGAAGGATATGGCATCTTCTATTCGTTCCATAGAGCAGAGTTCGGCGGAACATGAGATGACTACCAGTTCTACTTCGGGAGCTTCACTGGCAGAGTCTCCTTTGGATCGGTTAATGAATAGAGCTAAAGCTGATATTCTGATTGAAGTAGTTTGGAATATTAATACAATGGGTCCCAAACGTTCTGTTACTTATACTTTGCGAGGCTTGGATGCCTACACTAATAAGCAGGTCGCAGCGACGCAAGGTACGGGAGAACCTTCTATGGCTGCTGAAGTGGCAGTATTGTTGGAAGAAGCGGTAGTAGACAAGATGGATGCTTTCGTAAGTCAATTACAGAAACATTTTGATGATTTGATGGCTAATGGCCGTGAAGTGGCATTAGAAGTCCGTGTGTTTGATAATGGGAGCGGCGTTAATTTGGAAAGTGAATTTGGGGGGGCTGAACTACAGGAAATCATAGAAGATTGGGTGGCGCAGAATACGGTGGCTCATCGTTTTAGTTTAACTGATGCAACTGAGAATATGATGCTTTTTGAGCAGGTACGCATTCCGCTTTATCGTGAAAATGGAATGGCTAGAGATACAAGAAGCTTTGCAAATGATTTGCGCAAATATCTCAATCAGAAAGCCAATCTTACCTGCAAAGTAATGACGAAAGGGTTAGGTAAAGCTGAATTGGTTATCGGAGAAAAATAGAAAAGATATGAAAATAAGGAATATGATATTTGCCGCTTGGTGCGCATGTTGTGTCATGTCTGTGGCAGCACAGGATTGTGAGATAAGCCTTACCATAGCTAAAGCTGCCCAGAAAGAGGAACTTCCATCCCAGGTACAAGAGATTTTAGGAAATCGTTTAGCTGCGGCAGTGGCCGGTCAGGGGAGTGTTGCCAATTCCAATTTTACACCATTCTTTATCACAGCTAAGACCAATACTTTATATAAGGAAACATTGTCCGGTCCTCCTGTCAGTACAGCGCTTACTGTTCAATTGACTTTGTATATAGGCGATGCAGTAGGGCAGAAAGTATTTTCTACTCTCACTGTGGATGCAAAAGGAGTAGGTACTAATATTAACCGGGCATATATCAATGCTTTCCGTGCAATAAATGGCAATAACGTGAAAATACAAGAATTTATACGCGAAGGGAAAGAAAAAATTATCTCTTGGTATAATAGTAATTACAGGCAAATATTGGTAAAAGCGCAAAAAAGTGCTTCTATGCATGAGTATGATGCTGCATTGTATTATGTTACCTCTATTCCTGAATGTTGTGTCGGCTATGAGGAAGCTAGTAAACTGATAGACACTTATTATACTCAATATGTGAATTATAATTGTCAATTGATTATGCAATACGCCAGATCCGAATGGGCGAAGTCACCCGATGCGGAAGGTGCTTCAAAGGCTTTTGACTGGTTGGTTTTCATTGAACCGGGAAGCAGTTGTGAAGGTGAAGCTAAAGCTTTGTATAATGAAATAAAGCAAAAGGTGACCAGTGATTGGAATTTTGAGAATCGTGAGAAATATAAGGATGAAGTGGGGCTGAAAAAGCAGAGGATAGAAGCTGCCAGAGCTATAGGTGTAGCATTTGGTAATGGGCAGCAACCGGTTACTACTAATATTACTTGGCTCCATTAATTCAAGTTCAAATGATTTTAAATAAAGAGAATATGAGAAATAAAAAAGTTATCCTAATTCTATGTCTGCTGGTGCTGGTCAGTGGCTCTGTGCAAGCTCAGAGGTTGAAGACCGTGCAGAATGAAAAGGGGCGTTATGGCTTTATGACGGAAGACGGGACGGTAGTGATAAAATATAAATATGATGAAGCTACTCCCTTTAAAGACGGTATCGCTAAAATAGGAAAAGATGGAAAATACAGTCTGATTAATGAAGATGGTGAAATCATTACAAAACGGAAATATACATATATCGGTGAATTTTATAACGGGGTTTGCCCCGTCGCTGAAGGTGGAAATACTAAAAAAGGAGTAATGCTAACCACGGGTGGGCTCATAGGCAATAAAGCTAGTAGCAATACAGGTGAAAAATGGGGGTTGATTGATAAGACAGGTAAGGAAATCCTGAAAACCGATTATGAAGCAATGGGAGATTTGAATAAGAAACTGATATATGTCTTGAAAGGCAAGAAGTTCGGGTTCATTGATTCAGCTGGCAATATCATAGTGAAGCCTACTTATAATTTTATTGGCAGTTTCAATAACCAAGGAATCTGTTGGGTTAATATCGGTGGCAAATACGATAAAAAGAACAACATGGTGTCTAAAGGTAAATTCGGGTTAATCAATGAAAATGGGCGGGAAATAATTCCTGCCAAGTATGAAGATGTGGGCAACTTCCCTGTTTTGCGAGATAAGAAAACCGGAGCTTTGCTTGATGAGGCTGCCTTTTATACCAAGGCAGACCAGTCTGCATTTCCGGCTACCAAGCAGGAAATACAGAGCTTGCTGCTTCCCAAACCTCATGCTGCTGAGTCCCAGTTGCCTTCATCAAGGGTCGATTATTTTTATTTCATTAATAAGAAATCCCAAGGGTTGGTAGATGTCCATGGAAATACTATTATTCCTTTAACTGCCAATCAGGCTATTCTTCCTCCTTCAGACAATATGCTTAGGCTTGCTAAAGTGGAAAAGAAGCAAATAGCTAAAGCTTATTATGATTTGGATGCTGAAGTGATGGTCAGAATATCTTCTTCAGAAAAGGGAAAGTTTGGAGCTTTCAGCCATAATTTAGCTCCGGTTTCATTGGATGATGAATTGTATTTCATAGATAAAAAGGGGAACAAGGTGATTGGTGGCCTGTCAAAGGCTTTCCTGAGTAATGAAGGATACCGGGTGGTACAAAAGGGATCGGCTTTTGGCGCTATTGATTCTACAGGGGCGGTTGTTATTCCTATTGAATATACCAATTCGCTTACCAGCGTGAACAATGGACGTTTGGGAGTACAAAAAAATGCTTCTTGGTTTTATGTGGATATGAAAGGACAAATCGTATCCGATAAGTATGACCGTATAGGCAATTTTCATCAGGGGTATGCATCCGTATGCCTGAACAAATTATGGGGGGCTATTGATTTGCAGAACCGGGTTGTCGTTCCTTTAGAGTGGCAAGGTGTAGCTCCTATAGTCGATCCGAAATTGATATGGGTGAAAAAGGATAACCTGTATTATCTTTATGATGGGGTGCAAAAGTCTGTTCGTCTGAAGCAGGGATTTGCCAATGCGTCCAACTTTGATAATGAGATGGCTTATGTGATGTCTGATGGAAAGTGGGGGATTATTGATCCGGATGGCAAGGTACTGGTGCCTTGCTTGTTCGAGAAAGAAGAGGATATGGTCTTGGCCAAACAATATATGTTAGCGGAAGACAAGAAGAACTTGACCGAAGTAGAGGCTCTTCGAGTGATTGCACGTTTTGACCCGGATACAAATATGTTTAAGATAACCTCTGTCATTCCGGATAAACATTGGGATTATTAATTATTGAATGTTTGAAAAATGAAAAGATTCATTATAATACAGCTGTTGGCGGTGGTATTCGCCGCTCAAATTCAAGCCCAGGGAGACGGCGAAATAAAATATCGCCGCAGTTCTCTTTATAGCATGATGATCAATCACGAAGGAAGAGAATTTGGTGATGAAATAAAGGATGTTTTTCTCAAAATTCCTGTTCCTGATAAATACAATAACCATGATTTAAGTGTAAAAGTAATCTATACTTCTGAAAAGAAATTGGATAAAAACCATGAGGAGATAGATGAATTTATCAGAAACAATGGTATTGCCAGCCGTATGGTAGGACGCTGGTTTAACCGTGATTACATGACAGGGATCTGTGATGTGGAACTGGTGAAAGAACGAGGGCTGTATAACGCTTCCGAACTGGACAAGGCTCTGGCATCCAAGACTCAACGCGGAAACGCTCTGCTGGAAGATGCCGGTGAGGACTTGATTGGAAATACTTTTCTTATTGTGAATGACATTCGCTATATTGACCGTTCAAAAGGTTCAAGTGTGTGGGGAGGAATTGTCAAAGGACTGGGTGCGGCAGCGGCTATTTACACCGGTGAGACATCCTATATGGATTTAGGTAATTCTACGGGAGATATGGTTGCATCCTATAAGGGGTTTAAAGTAAATATTGATACTTATCTCTATCAACTGGTTTGGGATGAAGAGACCGCAACAAAATTCTATACTCAATATTATACTGATAAGGATAATAAGGAGAAGGTGAATGCTTTCAATAATAACCGTAAGATGTTCAAGTTGAAGTATGTGGGCAGCCAGCATAGTGATGGAAGTAACACTTCCTTTTTGGGGATTAACTTGGATGAGCCCCAGCAAATGGTGCGAAAGGCATGCCAACGTGCCATTGATGAAAATATAGCGAGTCTGCAAAAGAATTTTGACCAGTTCAAAGTGAATACTCCTTTAATCAGTGTTTCTCCCCTGAAAGCTTATATTGGCTTGAAAGAGGGAGTCACTGAAAAGTCTAAATTTGAAGTGCTGGAAGCTGAATTGAGCAAAGAAGGCAAAATGACTTATAAGCGTGTAGGAGTGATTCAGCCTAAGGAAAATCTGATTTGGGATAATCGCTATATGGCTTCCGAGGAACAGGCTTATGGTTCGGACTTTGGTTTTACCACTTTCCGAAAAGTATCGGGTGGCGATTTTTATCCGGGAATGTTGATTCGTGAAATAAAATAAGTGTTTAAGTTAGCCGGCTTCGTCAACAGAAGTGAAAATTGGTTACTTGCCAAAAAGATTTGTTGATATGGCTGAATAGTGAAACATAAAACAAACAGGCGTTTATTCTTTGGAAATGAACGCTTGTTTGTTTATGTTTTAAATGGTTCTATACTGCCAGCTTGGAGAGGTGTGAAAAGTAGAACTGTTTTTTTGATGGCTCTTCCAATTTCATATCATATAGAGCTGGAATGTGAAGCTTAATTTACAAATTTTCAAGCTTGTCTTATTGGCATAATTTATTTATTGTATATATAGTCGTTAATTTTAGCTGCTTGGTATCTGCTTTAGTGTGTTTAGTGTAAATCTTGACAAATGATGGTTTTTTGAATATAAAAGTTGCAATACATTTGCAAATGTAAACTTATAGAGTCAATTGTTACGAAGTATGGAAAAGACAATTATTGCAGCACTTTTAATGCTGATTTCGTTAACATCGTATGCACAGGGTTTAATGTGGACTGCGAAGGCTGAACTCAATATGAGCAGCATGTCTAACGTAGAGGAATCTAAAATGCATCCAGGTTTCTATGCAGGAATAGGAGCTGGGTATGTTATTGATGAAACTTGGTCTGTCCGTCCTTCTTTATTGTTCACTATGAAAGGAGTGAAACAAGATTACAAATTTTAATAAAAATACTGCATTATGAAGAAACTGTTTTTTATCATGGCTATGTCCGTATGTGCATTCACGGCACAAGCACAAACTACTTCCGGTATTCGTGTGGGGTTGAATATGACCAGTGCTACAGGGAAGTATAATGATCTTATGGCAGATCAAGATTATAATAATAAAAGCTATATGGGTTACAGTATCCATTATTTTATAGATGTTCCTGTGATTGGAAACTTCAGTATTCAGCCTGCTGTTGGACTTTCTATGAAAGGTATCACTTATGAGTACGATAAATTTACCACTAAAAAGTCGCATCGGCTCGATTTGGATTCTTATAAGAAATATGATGTGACGGAATCTCGCGGCACTAGTGTCACTCAGAAACATAATCTGGGATATTTGGACGTTCCTATTTTATTTGCTTATGCTTTACCTTTGTCAGAATCGTTTAGGGTTCAGTTGGGAGTAGGGCCTTACTTCTCTTATGGGTTGTTTGGTAAGTTTAAATATGAGTCGGATAAATATTTGACAGTATCCCCCGATAAATATGGAGAAAATAAACATACCATAACCAAAGATGATTGTCCCTCCTTTGGCAAGAATGATGATGCGGACGATCCTAAAGGTAATATTAACCGTTTTGATTGGGGAATTGCCGTACAGGGCAGCATTTATTGGAAACGCTTGTTTTTGAATGTCGCTTATCAAAAAGGTTTGAAATCGGCTAATATTACTGACGAGAAGAATGAAGGGAAAGATAAATTGGCCCTTTCCAATTTGTCGTTAGGGTTAGGCTTTATATTTTAGATTTTTCTCGGTTTGACTTAACCGATTGAGAAATAAACTTTTAGCGAATTATTTGAAAAGTGGCAGTAACGAGTTAGCAACCGTGCAATTTTCAGCGTTTTACATTACTATAATGTCAAATAACTTTCTTATTTGCAAAGGTAAACAAAAACTTTGAATAAACAATAGGTTTACCTTGTTTTATGTCAAATAAAAAAAAGATGAATATTGAGATAATATTTAGGAAATTCTATTCCTTATTTCAAGTAAAAAACAGTGACACTAATAGATGATTTAACGTCACTGTTTTTTATATATAATGAAGTACTACGTAAATATCAATCCTTTTATTTTCTTCTGGCAATTACTATTATTGTTTTATGGTTCTACCGTAATTAGTGTAAGTTAACCAAAATGTTTTAACTTTCTCCCTGCACTGGTATATTCTATATGCTGCCGTGCACGGCTTATTGAGGGTGTTTTTCTTATAGGGAAGCCTTAAAAAGTTAACGTTTTAACATTGTAAGAGCGTTAACTTACACTAAATCCCGTAGAACCGTTTTTATATTTTGAAATCCTTTCTTGTTCGCAAAATTTACTCTTATTCAAATGTCGTTAATACAAAATCAACCAAATTGAATCGTACTTTGCTAAAAAGTATCAACGATTTTAACCCTAAATTACATTGATAAGAATATAATACACCATCTGTATTCTTATCCAATAAAACGACCATTTCAGGTACAGATAATTGTCTATTACCTAATTCAAGTTCTGTGTTTTGTATTCGATAACATTCCGATATATGTACACCTCCAACCCCTGCACCTCTAATAGTATCTAATTTACAATGAGTAGTGATGTATTCTTTGTTATTCTCAAAGAATCTGTTGTCTAACGAACCATATGAAGCATCACCTGTATCAATATTCATTAACATTTTATCACCTTGTACATTACCCTTGCTCAATAAATTCATACCGGATGAAAAGCACATATTTGGAGACATTTGACTTCGTTTGGGAGCGACAGATGGAACTGTAATTTTATGATTGATAAAATCGATGGTTAGGTCTTTGAGTTGTAACATCAGTTCGCTACCGACAACTATATTGAAACAGTCAATATAGTTGTCTGCCTCTTTGTTATTGGTTGTTAGTTTTATGACATAAAAAGGAACGTCTGTAACAATCATATCTCCAATTTTTAATTCCTTTGCTATTGCGTAGTTCCCATTTTGTATACCTACTCCACCAACAGTACTTGATGCCTCAAGTGGTGTTAAATTATACTTGTGGACTAATGATTCTGAAATAATATTTACTCCTGCTCCTGTGTCAAAAGTAATATCAGCTTCAACTCCATTTATATAACTGTCTCTTAGATGCATTAATACCGAATTGTTCTTTTCTGGACCAACAGGAACTATCTCAAATGGAATAGTTCCTACAGAATTTTCAAATGAGATTTTATATGGGTCGTATTTGGATAGTGCTTCGTATTGATTGATAAATTGCTGAACACCTACAATGATTGTACTATCAAGATGAGTGCGTATTGAACCAAGAGTTGAAGATAACATTTTTGCAGCAGCCTTATTATCTCCAATCCTACTTAAGTCCATTGCAAACATCATAGACGAATTGAGCATATTGCCAAAATCAAGATTTTCTGACTGAGTGTTGAATAATTCCGTAAACGCAGGAATAGAAACATCTGGACGATTTAGCCTATTACCTATAAGGCAACGAGAATATATTTCAAAAAAATCGCTGATTGAATCTCTGGGTTCTGTTTGATATAAAGAATCCAATGCAAACCAGTCTGAATTATTCATTGCGTCAGCTATTTTTTCATCTGAACTTTGACTATATCCAAATGAAAATAAACCTAAACTAAATAATAATGTAATAATAATTTTCTTCATAATCTGTTGTGTTATTGTTTAACATTACCATTACTATCGTAATCCAAACGCAAAAGAAGAAAAAAACTCCGATAATCACTTATCTTGTAACGGATTTCTTCACTTGTTTCGTGAAAAGCCTGTAATGATTCGCCTTACATCTTCATTCCCCCTGCTTTTCCGTTATGGTTGTATGGGCTGTCGCATGCTTTGTTTTAGCCTCTCGAACTGCTCCTTGAACCATTCGCTAACGGGCGTTTGATTGATATACAGCACAAGTCGTTTCGATACGGATTCCTGCCTTATTTTTGCGGTGACGTTTCTTGCCGTGAAACTCCGCCCGTGTTCTTCGGAATAGAGCGTGCTATCGTGCGTCACTTCCCTGTCGGCTATCAGTGTCCGGGTCTGTTCCATGGAAAAGCCCACGATGGCGCATAACTTCTCAACCCGCAGGACTTCTTTCGCCAACGGAAACCATGCGCAGAGCTTCTCCACAAGACGAGTAAGCCTTGATACCTCTTTCTTGTGTTCGGCTTCTTTCGTCTGTTCCTCCCTTTTTCTGCGCTTTCGCTCTCCCTTGACGATGGGAACGAGCGTAACGTGTATGTGCGGCGTTTCCTCGTCCCTGTGCAGGTGAGCCGCCACGATGTTCTCCTTTCCGAATGTGTCGGCGAAGTATTTCAGATTGTCGGCGCACCACTCGTCCAAACGCCCCTCTTCCTCTATCCGCTTCATGTCTTCATGCGTTCCCGACACGTTGATTCGGATTGCCCGTACTTGGTTGCTTTCGATTTTGCGTGTCAGCCCCGCTTCTTCCAGTCTTCTCTGAACAGCCGCCGAACGGTCTTTCACTCCGTCGGGGTATTCGATGGCCTGCAGTTTAGGTGCGTGCGTGTGGGGTCGGCGTTCTTCGGTATGATGAAACGCTCGATATGTGCGGTCGTTCCGCTGTCGCTGCCGTGCACCTTTTCCATATGTAAAACTACGAAACCCATATATTCTTCCTTTCTTTTTTGGCTTGTGATACAATAAACTTGACTATCTTTGAGGGCGGCGAAAAGCCGTCCCCGATGGGGTGTGCAGAGGGGGCTTGCCTCTTGCCTTATTGGGGAATTTTCAGCGATACGTAGTATTGCGGCTCGGAAAATTCCCTAATAAGGCAAGGTATTTTCTCCGTAAATACCCTGCGGTGTGCCGTCCGTCTGCTTTTCGGCTATGGCTGTCCCTGCCGCCTGCTTGCCCGTAACCCCACCTTATTTTTTCCCTTTCGGTCGGTGGGTGGCGGGGCGGTCGGATACAAGGTTTTCCCGATAAATACGCTCGCAGCGAAGCGAGAGGAAGATTTATCGGGAAACGGCGTAGCCGCCTGACCTTTTAGCCGGCATAAAGCCCCGTGCTTGCTTTGCCTTTGTAAACGGAAATGATTGCTCCGCTTTCCTCTGAAAAGAGGAATAGAACCTGCAATATATATCACCATAGTGATATGTTTGCATGTTGGTATATCATCATGCTTTCCAACGGCTGTTGGGCTTGCCGTCCGAAACAACCGACACGAATACCGTCGTTTTCTCTTTTCGCCCGTGTATAATCCTCTCTAATAATGCCCTGCGGACTTTCGCTGCCCCGAACGATTCGACACGGAAAGCGAGGGCGGCTATCGTTTCGAGGTTGTAAACCTCCGCGCTGTATCTGTCCGATATGCGGATAATGTGCTTTATGTCATATACGCTCAAAACTCCGCTTTTGCAGAGAGCCTTTATCCCTGCTCGAACCGTCGGGGCGATAACCCCGAACAGTTCGCAGATTTCCCACTCGGTCATGGCGGTTGCACCTATATCGCTCGGCAGGGAGATATTGCCCTGCCCGTCCATCGTGATAATGTTCCTTTCTTCTTTCATCGGTATTCTGCTTTTAATTAGATGGCTCGGCAGATATTCTTCTCCATATCCCCCAACTTGTGCGACAGGGTTTCCATGTCTTGGCTTATCTTCTGGGCGGTGATTTTGGCGTAAATTTGGGTGGTTTTTATGTTCGTGTGTCCCAAAAGGCGGCTTACCGTTTCGATGGGTACGCCGTGCGACAAAAGCACGGTCGTGGCGTTTGTGTGGCGTGCTACATAGTAGGTCAAACGCACCTTGAAGCCGCATTGTCTGCCTATCTCTTTGAGTATCTTGTTGCAGCTTCCGTTACTCGGAACGGGGAAAACATGACCGTCCCGAGCCAGTCCCTTGTACTTCTCTATGATACGCTTGGGAACGTCCAAAATGCGGATGTTCGATTCGGTGTTGGTCTTCTTTCTTCGGGTGATTATCCACAGGTTGCCGTCGAAGAATGTTTGCAGGAGGTCGGCGGTGAGGTTCTTCACGTCCGAATACGCCAAACCCGTGAACACAGAAAAGACGAACAAGTCCCGTACAAGTTCATGGGTGGTGTTCTTCATGGGTGCGTTCATGAGCGTCTGTATCTCCGTTTGGGTGAGGTAGCCCCTGTCCACATTTTCGGGAGAGTTGATATATCCGGCAAAGGGATTAAAGGGCAAACGCCCGTCGTTTCTCGCTATCGAAACGATGTGTTTCAACACAATCATATAGCCCCACACAGTATTGGTGCGGCATTTTTTCTCCGTGCGCAGAAAATACTCGAAGTCGTTGATGAACGTGAGGTTGAGTTCCTTTAACGGAATATCCTCACGCTTGTAGGTATGGGGCAAAAACTCCCGAATATGGTTACAGACCGTCCGATAACGGGTAAATGTCCCCTGCGCCCTGCTGTGCCCGACTTTCTTCTCAAACTCGGCGTTGTGTTGCTTAAACTGCTTTAACAAGGTTTCCTGCTTGACGCCGATACCGGGATAGGCGTCTTTGAGTTTGGCGGCGGTAACATAACCGTCCGTCTGCATCAGTTCTTGGTAGCGGCGGTTTACCTCCACACGGATTTTATCTACCGCAAGGTTGATTCTCTGCGCTTCGACGCTCTTGCCCGAAGCACGGCTGTTCTTCACGTCCCATAGCCGTGGGGGAATGTCCATCTTGCAACTGAACTGTTTAATCTCGCCGTCCACCGTGATGCGGCACATCAGAGGCAGGTTGCCGTTCGGCTTCTCGCTGCCTTTCTTCACGTAAAATAATACCTTGAATGTACTACGCATAACTCACTCCTTTTTTTGGTTACAAAATTAGTTATTAGTGAGTTACCGACTGCTATGTAAATTGATGCAAAACGCAGTAAATCTGCACCCGTTACGGGAGTAACGAGGTGGTAACTGAACTTCTGTACCGTTTGGCTTCGAGGTGGTATTTCGTTGGCTCTGCCCCATAGAAAAACAAAGCGTAACGAACGCTCTATCAGCTAATTCGCCACGCTTTGCCCAAATTTACTTTTTAGCTATGTGTTTATTTTAAGTTGTGAACAGGCTGAGGAACTGCTGGAAAATAGAAGAATAGAGAGGCATCAGAAATTTGATGAAACTTGTGCACCCTTTCTTGCCGAAATGAAGAATCTGTCGGGTGTAAATAGAGGTTCATTTGGAAACGTATGTGTAGAAACCCGTTTCCGGTCACTGTTCCGTATCGTTCCGAAAGTCTTTATTCTTTTCGGAAAAGACAAGGACGTTTATAAAAAAGATGAAGACGTCTGATAAAAAGAACAAGACGTTTCATTCCAAAGATCTATATCTTTCAATCTTTAGTTTAAGTCTTTCCGGCTCTACCGGTTTATCCTTCTCCTCCGAAAGGGAAGGATGCTGGATGTGACGGCAAAACTTGGTACAGGATTTCGTGGAACTTGCTGCAAGATCCGACAGAACTTGTATCAAGATTCTAAATACTTTGGCAAGGAAAGTCGCAGTTTCGAGGCTGTACAAGCTTACCGTGTTTATTGCACAAGCCTGCTTTGTCCACCGGACAGGGCAGGCTTGTACCATGGAACAAGGTGGATAAAGTGGTGGCTGCAGGCATTTTTCTTGCATAAAATAATGTATTGCCATCACCTTTCTAACTCCCTATTCATAGGGAGTTAGAAAGGTGACAGCAGTGGCAACAGAATTATAAAACTCTGTTGTAGGAAAGTGGGGCAATTGGAAACGACTCCTCTGTACAACACACGTTATCTTTTATTTTCTTTTTCCGGATAATGAGGTCCATAAAGCATGGTCTTCTCCTTGACCACCAATCGGCCGTCCTTCACAAACTCTTCGCCGCGTTCACTTAAGTGGCGAATCATTTCATTACGCATTTCCGTCAGCTGCTTCCTGTATTTTTTGTCATTGACGGCATTGTGCAATTCCTGAGGGTCTTGGGTCAAGTCGAATAATTCTTCGGTACCGGTATGGATACGCCATATATATTTTATTTTGCCGTCAGTCAGTGCACACCAATAGTTATCATCACTGTAACAGGTGGCATGCTCCAGATCCAGATACTTGCGCCAGTTTGTTTCCATGCCTTTGGCAAGCGGAAACAAGGAACGGCCGTCCATGTCAGTGGGGATGGTCACATCGGCTGCATCGAGGAAAGTGGGAAGAATATCACGCAACTCTACGGGAGCGTCTGTTTTTCCCGGTGTAACGTGGTTGGCAGAAGGCCATTTCACGATGTATGGCACATGAGTGGAGCCCTCGTATGGATAGGTCTTTCTCCAGTGATAATGGTCGCCCATCATATCGCCATGATCGGAAACGAAAACGATTAATGCGTCATTATACATATCCTTTTCTTTCAATGTTTGGATAATTCTGCCTATCTGTTCGTCAATGAAAGTGATGTTGGCATAATAATGACGTCTGGAATTGCGTGCATATTCATTGCCAAAATTACCGTATGGAGCGTCTTGTGCCGTTTCTTCAGGATTTAGTTTCTTGGCGTATTTGCCACACCAGTCTCCGATGGCAGGATCGGGTATTAGGGCATCCTTATACATGTCCAGATATCTTTGTGGTGGATCATACGGACTGTGCGGACGGGCAAAAGAAACTTTCAGAAATAACGGTTTGTTGGTCGGATCGTAGTTGCTGATAAGTTCACAGGCCATTTCTCCTGTCCAATAGGTAGGATGGAGGTTTTCGGGCAATTTATAGATACTTGCCGTATGGTCGTTCCAGCCTATGCCGGTGGCGTCAGGATTCTTTCCGGGGGCTTTTGTTTGGAACCATTGGCGGTAATCACTGGTGAAATTCTCGTCCTCCACGCGTCCGCTTTCATCTAGCAGAGTGCCTTCGAAACCATGTTTTATCCGTTGGGGATGCCAGTGCATTTTCCCGATTCCAAAAGTATAATAACCAGCGTCTTTTAGCATCTGTGGCATTTCGTATTTATATTCGGGAGATACTTTTCCATATCCCAACAAGCCATGATGCCAAGGAGAAAGTCCGGTCAGCAGACCTGCACGTGCCGGAGTGCTGCTTGGACAAGAAGAATAACCATTCATAAATAATGTTCCCTCGGCAGCTAGTGCGTCCAGGTTAGGGGAGATAACCGCATCGTTTCCCATACAGCCTATGGCATCAGCTCGCTGTTGGTCGGTCATTATCAGTATGATATGAGGATGTTTTTGTGCGTATGCAAAAGAGGAGCACACTCCGGCTGTGACAGCCAATGTGTATTTCAGGTTGATTAGAATATTCATGTTTATAGGTTTTTCATAATGTTATGTGCAAAGGTAGGAAATTTTTGGTAACCTTAAGCCATAAATGGTGATGGTTACAGTAGAAATACTTGAAATTGAAGTCTTGTTTTGTACATACGTATGGGTGACCTCATATATACTAATGGTAGAAAAGGCTATAAAAAAAGGCTTGTTCCATACAGAACAAGCTTTTTTTATATGCATGTATCAGAGATTATTCACCCCAATTCATTGCTTCCATACGTTTGTAAGAAGCATAACGTTTCTTGGCCATTTCTTCGCAAGCAGCAAATAGATCTGCTGCTTCAGCAGGATACTGTTTCATTACAGAAGCAAAACGAACTTCGTTCTTCAAGAAATCCTGGAAACCTTCCCATTTCGGTTCTTTAGAGTCAAGCATGAATGGATTCTTGCCTTCTTCTTCCAAAGCGGGGTTGAAACGCCACAAGTGCCAGTAACCGCATTCTACAGCCTTAGCCTCTTCAGCCTGGCTCTTACCCATACCTGCCTTCAAACCGTGGTTGATACACGGAGCGTAAGCGATAACCAATGACGGACCGGGGTAAGCTTCTGCTTCACGAATAGCTTTCAAAGTCTGAGCTTGGTCAGCACCCATAGCAATCTGGGCAACATATACATAACCGTAAGTAGTAGCGATCATACCAAGGTCTTTCTTACGTACACGCTTACCTGAAGCGGCAAACTTAGCGATAGCACCCAGCGGAGTAGCCTTAGATGACTGACCACCGGTATTAGAGTAAACTTCAGTATCCAATACCAAAATATTTACATCTTCACCGGAAGCAATCACGTGGTCCAAACCACCGTAACCGATATCGTAAGAAGCACCGTCACCACCGATAATCCATTGGCTCTTCTTAACCAAATAGTTCTTGAATTCTGCAATGGTAGCGCAGTTCTTACATTTATCTTTAGCAGCTTCCACCATTGGAATGATCTTTTCGGCAGCAGCTTTGCTCTTGTCTGCATCGTCCTTACCGTCAATCCATTCCTGGAATGCTTCTTTGTATTCTGCCGGACAAGTATCACTGGCGATAGCATCCTTCATAGCAGCTTCGATACGTGCACGAAGTTTCTTGTCAGCCAAAGTCATACCTAAACCGAATTCGCAGAAATCTTCGAACAATGAGTTAGCCCAAGCAGGACCTTGACCCTTTTCGTTCTTAGTATAAGGAGTTGAAGGAACAGAACCGGAGTAGATAGAAGAACATCCGGTAGCGTTAGCAACCATTTCACGGTCACCGAATAACTGGGAAATCAGTTTTACATACGGAGTTTCACCACAACCTGAACAAGCTCCAGAGAATTCAAACAACGGAGTAGCGAACTGAGAGTTCTTCACATTGGCTTTGATATCTACCAAATGTTGTTTGCTCTTCACGTTCTTAGCGCAGTATTCCCAATTGGCTGCTTGAGACAACTGGCTTTCCAAATGTTTCATTGTAAGAGCCTTGCCTCCCTTCTTCGGATTGCCCGGACAAACATCGGCACAGTTACCACAACCCAGACAGTCAAGCACGTCAACCTGGATGCGGAATGTCATTCCGTCAAATTGTTTACCTACAGCTTTCAATGTCTCGAAGTCTGCACCCTTCTGTTCTTCAGCGTCAAGTACGAACGGACGGATGGAAGCATGAGGACAAACATATGCACACTTGTTACACTGGATACAGTTTTCAGCATTCCATTCAGGTACGAATGCAGCTACACCACGTTTTTCGTATTGAGCAGTACCTTGTTCCCAAGTACCGTCTTCGATGCCTTTGAATGCAGATACCGGCAACAAGTCACCATCCTGAGCGTTGATAGGACGAACTACTTCGTTGATGAATGCAGGGTCATTGTTAGCAGCAGGAGCTTCAACTTCCAGATTAGCCCAAGCCGGATCAACTGTCAATTGTTTGTATTCACCACCACGGTCTACGGCAGCATAGTTCTTGTTCACCACGTCTTCACCCTTCTTGCCATAAGACTTAACGATGAATTTCTTCATCTGTTCTACAGCCAAGTCAACAGGAATAACGCCTGTGATACGGAAGAATGCTGATTGCAGGATGGTATTGGTACGGTTGCCCAAACCGATTTCCTGAGCAATCTGAGTTGCATTGATGTAGTAAACAGTGATATTGTTCTGAGCGAAGTATTTCTTCACTTTGTTAGGCAGGTTCTTTGCCAGTTCTTCACCTTCCCAGATAGTGTTCAGCAAGAAAGAACCGTTCTTACGCAAACCACGGGTTACATCGTACATGTGCAGATAAGCCTGTACGTGGCAAGCTACGAAGTTCGGAGTATTTACCAAGTAAGTAGAACGGATAGGAGTATCACCGAAACGGAGGTGAGAGCAAGTGAAACCACCTGATTTCTTAGAGTCGTATGAGAAATAAGCCTGGCAGTGCTTGTCGGTGTTGTCACCAATAATCTTCACAGAGTTCTTGTTGGCACCTACAGTACCGTCAGCACCTAATCCGTAGAATTTAGCTTCGAACATGCCTTCACCGCCCAATGCGATTTCTTCTTCCTGGGGAAGAGAAGTGAAAGTTACATCGTCTACGATACCCACAGTGAAGTGGTTTTTCGGCATTGGCAGAGCCAAATTCTTGAATACAGCGATGATTTGAGCCGGAGTAGTGTCTTTAGAACCTAAACCGTAACGACCGCCTACGATAACCGGGGCGTTTTCTGTTCCATAGAAGCAGTCTTTAACATCCAGATACAAAGGTTCACCGTTTGCTCCCGGTTCTTTAGTACGGTCAAGAACAGCGATAGTCTTGGCAGTCTTAGGTACAGCAGCCAAGAAATGTTTAGCAGAGAACGGACGGTATAAGTGTACAGAAACCAAACCTACTTTTTCACCTTTGCTCATCAAGTAGTCGATAGCTTCGCGGGCAGCTTCTGTAACAGAACCCATTGCGATAATTACGCGTTCAGCGTCTTCAGCACCATAGTAATCGAACAAACCATGAGGACGGCCTGTGATTTTGCTGATTTCGTTCATGTATTCTTCTACGATAGCCGGAACAGCTTCATAGAAGTTATTGCAAGATTCTCTGTGCTGGAAGAAGTGATCGGGGTTTTCAGCCATACCGCGTGCAACAGGGTTGTTAGGATTCAACGCGCGTTGACGGAATTCTGCCAAAGCCTGTTGATCAATCAGACCTGCCAGATCTTCATTCTCCAGCATTTCAATTTTTTGGATTTCGTGAGAAGTACGGAAACCATCGAAGAAGTTGACGAATGGCACGCGAGATTTGATAGTAGCAAGATGGGCTACAGCAGCCATATCCATAACTTCTTGTACAGAACCTTCGCACAACATGGCGAAACCTGTTTGGCGGCAAGACATGACGTCCTGATGGTCACCAAAGATACACAATGCGTGTGAAGCCAATGTACGAGCCGATACGTGGAATACGCAAGGCAGGAATTCACCGGCAATTTTGTACATGTTAGGGATCATCAGCAACAGACCCTGAGATGCAGTGTAAGTGGTAGTCAACGCACCTGCCTGAAGAGAACCATGAACAGCACCTGCTGCACCGCCTTCTGACTGCATTTCTTGTACCAAAACTGTTTCGCCGAAGATGTTTTTACGACCTGCGGCAGCCCATTCGTCTACGTATTCAGCCATAGTAGACGACGGAGTGATGGGATAGATAGCAGCTACTTCAGAGAACATATACGAGATATGTGCTGCTGCCTGGTTACCATCACAAGTGATGAATTTTTTTTGTTTAGTCATACAATTACTAATTATTAGGTAATAAAATTTATTCTCTATCTCTTAATATAAAAAGCCGAAAAGCCATAATGGGATCATATTTCCGTGTCCTAATTCCAATTTGTGTAGGGCATAATACACGTTTGGATTATTTTTGAACTTGCACCCTTCTGCGCAAATACGGAAATGCAGTCCGTTGTCTACCATAAATGAAGTGCCTTTATCGCCTTTATATAGTTTATGGTCCTTATACAGGGTATTCATGAAAAATGTATCCAGAACATCCTGTTCTTCGACCTTTACCGGATAAATGGAGTACATCAGGTTGGTGTTGTGCATCATCAGTTTGGAAGGTTTCTTGGGAAATTCCTCTCCCTTGGGATAAACCATATTGATAAGACGCGCATCTGCCAGATACTTAATGTAATTCATCACCGTGGCACGTGAAGTTTGAATCTCCGTGGCCAGCTGGCTGACGTTCGGAGCAACGGGTCCGTCCACAGCTAGCAAATATAGTAATTTTTTTATCTTTGAAAGATATTTCAGCTCAATTTGTTTGATAAGAAGTATATCTACTTCTATCATCATATTCATGGTTTTTAGCAGATTCTCCGAAAAGTTACGTTTTTCCAGAAAGAATGGGTAGAAACCGTGATGCAGATAGTCTTGAAAATAATCCAACGGCTTCACGTTGCGCAGGATGGTTTTCGCTATCTGTTCGTGATTCTCCAAAATTTCTTGTAAGGTATAGGCACGGAAACAATTACCGCTTTGCAGATTCAGGTATTCGCGGAATGAGAAACCTCTCAGGTAGTATACCTTGACAATGCCGCTCAGTTCTGGATTTTCTTCTTTCAGTCGCATCACGGATGATCCGGTGAATATAATCTTCAGAGTAGGAAACATTTCATAGCAAGCACGCAGGTCGTGGCTCCATTCGGGATACTTGAACACTTGGTCTATCAACAAAACTTTTCCTCCTCGTTTTACGAATTCTGCGGCAAACTCCACTAACGTATATTTAGAGAAGTAAAAGTTATTCATGTTGATGAACAGACATGAGTGATCCGTTCCGAACTTTTCTTTTGCATATTGCAGGAGGAAAGTCGTTTTTCCTACGCCACGAGTACCCTTGATGCCGATCAGTCTGTCGTTCCAGTCTATTTCGTCCATCAAGTCCCGGCGAACAGGAGCATTTGTATGTTCCACCAGATAACTGTGTGTTCTGTAAAAGGTTTCCATGGTTGCTTTTTTATCGGTTGCAAATATAGCAATACTAATTCAAATTGCAAACTGGAGATAGCAAAATATTATTTTTTTTCAACTAAAAGACGAACAAGAGAAATGGTTTGTACTCTAAAACATTTATCTTTGTGTCCGGAAATGGAAGCGCTTTATTTATTCAATCCGGAAAATGATATGGCATTGGCTTGTGGTGATCCTTATTATATGGCACCTGCCAGTGCCCGGCGAATGGCGGCCGAGCTGTCCGTGTTGCCTGCATGGTATGCAGAACAGGGAGGAACTGTATGGCTGGATTCTGCTCTGCGTATGAAAACAATGGAAAGACAATCTTTTTTGCCGCTTTCGGTCAATTGGACTTCAGAATTCCTCCCCATTTATAATAAGGTGATTCCTTGGGGATGGAATCCGTCTTTGGTGCGTCGTTTGCAGGAAGCTGGATTTCCTGATACAGCATATCCTTCAGTAGAGCGTATGAAGCGTATCCGTCAAATATCCGGACGTCAGACGGCTGTAAAAGTGTTACGACGCCTTTGTAGGCATATAGGTGGGAATATTCCCACATTGGGGGAGGCTTTTGTATTGTCATCAACAGAGGAAGTGAAGGCTTTTGTGTTGTCTCATCCTCGTGCTTTGTTAAAAGCGCCATGGTCTGGTAGTGGGAGAGGGATACAATATGTTTCAGGTAGTTTTACCATCCCTCTGGAAGGGTGGGTTCGACACATACTTACCACTCAGCATGAGGTGATAGGAGAGCCTTTTTATGATAAGCTTTTGGATTTTGCCATGGAGTTTTTTGCAGACGAGTGGGAACAGGTACATTTTATAGGGTATTCTTTATTCGAAACAGACAAGAGAGGTGTTTATAAAGAAAACTTGTTGGCTGCGGATCGGGTTATTGAAGCGAGGATATCCACATATGTTTCTGCGGAAATCTTACATCAGGTTGGGAGGATGTTACAGGTAGAGTTGGCGGAAGTTATAAAAGGGAGTTACGAAGGCTATCTGGGGGTGGATATGATGATATGCCGTACCCAAAACGGCGGGTATGCCATTCATCCGTGTGTGGAAATAAATCTTCGTATGAATATGGGAGTGGTAGCACGTTTGATATATGATAACTATGTGTGTGATGGCGTGCAGGGACGGTATGTTATAGAATATTATGCAAAGCCCGGTGAGGCATGGCATTCTCATCTTGCGCTTCAAGAAAAGTATCCTTTATATTTGGAAAATGGAAAAGTGAAGTCGGGTTATTTGTCACTTACACCGGTAGAGAACAATACGTCTTATCAGGCATATATCTTAATTTGATTTTCCGGATAAAGGAAAATCAAATTAAGAGGGGATGGTTACCATCCACCCCCTAATGCTTTATACAATTTTACTAATGTAATTTGTTTGTCTCTTATTGCATTACTTAATCCTATTTGTGCATCGAAATAGCTACGTTGTGCATCCAATACATCCAAATAGCCTATTACTCCATTGATGTATTGCAATTGGGCCAGTTCCATTGTTGCTTTAGAGGAACGTTCCAGTTGCAGACGCGATTCGTAGATATCTTTTATCTTATTGAAGTCCACAATGGCATTGCGGGCCTCTTTGAATGCAGTCAGCACTGATTTTTCATAGCTGTAGCATTCCTGTTCGTATGCGGCTTTCTTAGCCTTTAGGGTTGCTCTGTATTTTCCCATGGCGAAGAGAGGAGTGAGAAGATTGCCACTGATATAATGAATGGGTGATTTAAAGAAATCAGAGAATTCTTCACTTTCTACGCCATATTGTGCTGTGAGGCTGAGTCGTGGGAATATATTGGTATAGGCAATACCTACACTGGCATTGGCTGCTATTAATTTCTGTTCTGCTTCGCGTACATCGGGACGACGTTCCAACAGAGTGGAGGGTAGACCTACTGGTAATGTTTCAGGTAGTTTTACCTCTTCGGGTAGAATGGAACGCTGTATGTGGTGCGGGTATTCGCCTGCCAGGAATGCGATATCATTTTCTTTCAATGAAATTTTCCTTTCCAGTTCAGGAACTAAAGTTGCGGTACGTGCATACTCCACTTGTGCCTGTTGATAGGAAGTTTCTGAAGTTAGTCCTCCTTCAAAACGAAGCTTTGCCAGGCGTACTCCTTCTTTACGGGCATAGAGTGTTTGACGAACGATGTTCAGCTCATTGTCTAATGCGACCAATTCAAAATAGGCTTGTGCCACTTCGGACACAATACTCATTTTCAAAGCACGTTGCGCCTCGATGCTTCCCAGAAATTGTGCTATGCTTTTGTCTTTTGCCCAACGCAGGTTACCCCATAAGTCTAATTCCCAAGTCACGGTAAGTTTACCACCCTGTTCGGGGTCATTTTTATAGTTGTCACCACCATAATTACTTCCTTCTTTTTGGGCATAAGCGCTTCCGTTCAGTTGGGGGAAAAGGTTGGCAAAGTCTATGCGCTTCATTGCGGCAAGTTCTTTTACACGTGCCGCAGCTATTTTCATGTCTTTGTTGTTATCCAACGTCTTTTCTATCAGGCTTTGCAAGGTTGTGTCCGTATAGATTTCCCACCATTGCATATCGGCTATAGATAATGTATCCTGTTGTCGTAATGTATCTAATTGTTGGGGAAGATGTAAGTCGGGACGTGTGTAGTGCTTACCTAATTGGCAAGAAGTCAGCAAAGTCATTCCTGATACGGCTATATATAATAATGTATGTTTCATCATTTCTTTCATCTTTTTATATCCTTATTTTTGTTTCATCTTCGCTTTCATCTTGTATATCAGTACAAAGAAGAAAGGTACTAACAAAATTCCCACAGTTACAGCAAAGATCATTCCGAAGAATACACCTGTACCAATAGCCTGACGGCTGGCTGAACCTGGCCCGCTGGCAATGACCATAGGTAACATACCTAAGATGAATGCCAATGAAGTCATCAAAATAGGTCGGAAACGGAGCTGTGAAGCATGAAGTGCAGCTTGTACTACATCTACTCCTTTGTCTACTTGTTCTTTGGCAAACTCTACAATAAGAATTGCATTTTTGGCGGCTAGTCCTACCAGCATCACCAATCCGATCTGGAAATAGACATCATTCTCCAGTCCACAGCCCCATACACCTAGATAAGCACCTAATGCGGCTACAGGCAAAGAGAGTAATACTGCAACCGGTACCATCCAGCTTTCGTATAAGGCAGCAAGGAACAAAAATACGAACATGAACACTAATGCCAGCACCATGCCGGTCTGTCCACCTGCCTGTTTTTCCTGGAAGGATAGTCCGCTCCATTCTACACCGATATTTTCCGGTAGGTGTTCGCGGGCTATTTGTTCGATAATTTCCATAGCCTGTCCTGAACTGTAACCGTCTGCGGCCTCACCGAGAATCACAGAACTGTTGAACATATTAAAACGTTTGATGCTGCCCGGACCAGTGGTATACGAAGTGGTACCCAGCGAGGTGAGCGGTATCATGGCATTGTCTGTACCCCGTACAAAAAACAGGTTGATATTCTCCTTATGTTCCCGGTAGGGTGCTTCTGCTTGAATATATACACGGTAGATGCGGTTAAACATATTGAAATCGTTTACATATACCGAACCTGTATAAGCTTTCATAGTCGAGAATACATCGGCTAAAGGTACTCCTGAGAATTTTACTTTGTCACGGTCTACATCAAAATAAAGTTGGGGGATATCCGCTTGTAAAGCCGAAGATAAACCTGATAATTCCTTACGTTTTGATGCATAATACATCAATGTATCCGTAGCTTGTACCAAATTTTCGAAAGTGGCATCTCCACGTGCTTCCAATTGCATTTCGAACCCGCCCGAACTGCCCAATCCCGGAATAACGGGAGGGGTGGAAAGATATACCTTGCATTCGGGGTATTGTGACATGTCTTTTTTTACCTGTGCCATAATATTGTCAATAGTTTGCGAGTCACGTTCCTCCCAAGGTTTTAAGATGACAGTCAGTTCACTTCGTGCCTGACTGGTTCCTACACGCGGACTGCTTCCCGCCACACTTTGCACATATTCCACTGCCGGATTTTTCATCAGGTATTCCACAGCACGTTCTGTTACGATACGTGTACGTTCCAACGTTGCACCTTCGGGTAGCTCCAACTCTATTTTAAAATACCCTTGGTCTTCGATGGGGAGGAAGCTGGTGGGAATGATGCGATGGATTAACAGGATGGCGATCAATACCATGCCGAATGTGCTCAGTACCCGACGCGGGTGTTTCACAATGTGTTTGATAAGCCCTACATATTTATGATTGCCGATAGCCAGCCACTCATTGATACGGCGGAATACGATATTCTTTTTCTTGTTCGGATCTTCCGGTTTCAGGATAAGCGAACACATGACTGGACTCAATGTCAAAGCTACTACCGTAGACAGCAATACGGATACTACGATGGTTACCGTAAACTGGCGATAAAGTTGTCCGGTAATTCCACCTAGAAAACTTACGGGAACAAATACTGCTGCCAGTACCAAAGAAGTGGCGATAATGGCTCCTGTAAGTCCTTCCATAGCTTTCTTGGTAGCTTGGTAGGGAGATAGTTTCTCCTCTTCCATGATACGCTCCACATTCTCTACTACCACGATAGCATCGTCCACCACAATACCGATGGCAAGTACCAACCCCAACAGGGTCAGGATATTAAGCGAGAATCCGAAAATCAACATGAATCCGAAAGTTCCAATCAGTGAGATAGGTACGGCAACTAGTGGGATAACTGTTGCACGCCAGCTTTGGAGTGAAAGGTATACTACGATAATAACCAGTATCAGGGCTTCAAACAGTGTTTTGTACACTTCATGAATAGATTCCGAAATATATGTGGTCATATCGAAAGGTATCTCGTAACTCATTCCTTCGGGGAAATTCTTGCTGATTTCCTCCATAGCTTCTTTCACGCTTTTTGCTACTTCCATAGCGTTGGCTCCCGGTAACATATAGATGGCCAATACCGCTGCATTTTCTTTGTTAATGGCACTCTCGGTATTGTATGATTGTGCTTCGAGTGAGATGCGGGCCACATCACGTAAACGGATGATGGAACCATCGGCATTGGCACGGACTACGATTTCCTCAAACTGGCTTACAGTAGATAGACGTCCCTGAGTAGTGATGGGAATGGTTACGTCTAATCCTTGTACGGGTTGTTGTCCCAGTACACCGGCTGCTGATTCCCGATTTTGGTCTTTCAGTGCATTCTGCAGATCGGCTACGGTCAGACCGAAATTGGCCAGTTTGTCGGGCTGTACCCAAATTTGCATGGCGTAATATCGGCTTCCGATGTTTGAAACACGTCCTACGCCAGGGATACGGCGGATTAGGTCCAGTACATTCAGAGTAGCAAAGTTGCTAAGGTATATTTCATCGAATTTCGGGTCGGTAGAGGTAAGGCATAGGGTTAGCAATTGACTGGCAGCCTGTTTCTCTACCGAAATACCATTTTGTATAACTTCTGCTGGAAGACGTGATTCTGCTAACTTGATACGGTTCTGTATTTCTACTGCCGCCAGATCGGGATCTGCCGAGATATCAAAAGTGACGGTGGCTGAAAAACCTCCCGAATTGGAACTGTTTGATTCCATGTAAAGCATTCCTGGAGTACCGTTCAATTCCTGTTCTATAGGAGTGGCTACCGCTTGTGATACTGTCAGGGCACTGGCACCCGGATAGGATGCGCTGATTTTCACTACCGGCGGGGTAATCTGCGGATATTGGTCAATGGGTAGCATCGTGAGACCGATGATACCGACAATGACTATTAATATGGAGATGACAGCTGAAAATACCGGTCTGTCTATAAAGAAACTAACTTTCATAATGTCTATTGTTTTTTTGAATGCGTAAATTTTCCTCCATAGGGGAATTCGTATTCGGGAGTGAAATTATCCGATCGTATCTTTTTCCTCCGTTTTTTTGTCTTCTACAGCAGGACTTACTTTTACTTTCATGCCTGGATTCAGCTTGTGGTATCCTTCTATAACAATGTCTTCTTCGGGAGCCAAGCCTCTTTCCACCACTACTTGATTCTGGAATTCAGGTCCTAATTCAATGAAACGTCTCTCTACTGTAGAATCTTTGCGCATTACATAAATATAGGCACCGCCTTTTTCTATGATAACGGACTTTAACGGAACTACCGTAGCTTTTTCTCTGACATCCAATAATAGTTTTACTTTGGTGAACTGTCCAGGAAGTAATATCCGTTCTGGATTCGGCATTTCGGCACGTACGGAGAATGTACCTGTGCGTGGATCAACTTGCGGTTCGGCAAAGTCTACCAGTCCTTTGTATGGATAAATAGTATTGTCTGCTAGAGTAATGGAAACATTGGGTTGCCAAGAGCGGGTAGAGTCTTTTTGACCTAAGTTCACATTACGCTCTTTGCTTTTCAGATAGTCTAGAGCTGTCATGCTGAAATCCACTAATACAGTATCACTTTTTACTACGGTGGCAAGCAGTGATTTGCCACTTGGACCTACCAATGTCCCTAAATCCACGTGGCGTTCACTGATATGTCCTGCTAACGGAGAACGAACTATCGTATAACCTAGTTCCAGTTCTGCTTGATCAAGGTCGGCACTACTCATAGCTACCGAGGCTTCTGCTGTTTCATATGCAGCAGTAGCATTGTCCAAGTCCAACTGGCTGGCAGCATTTTGTTCATATAGCGGACGGATACGTTCTAAATCGCGTTTTGCTTTTTGTGCCTGTGCTTCATCTTTTTTCAATTGGGCACGCGCTTTGTCAGCTTTGGCTCGATATTGATCTTGATTGATAACAAACAGCACTTGATTCTTAGTGACATATGTACCTTCTGCGAAAAGCATTTGTTCTAAATATCCCTCTACTCGGGCACGTACTTCAACGAATTGCTGTGCACGTACGCGTCCTACATATTCACCATATATTTCCACATCGTCTTGCGTTGCCGGTGCTATGGCAACTACTGGAAGTTCCGGCATCTTTGCCGGTCGATGGGAAACAATCAGGTAAATCCCGATAACTAGTCCAATACCTATTACTACAAGCGCTGTTCTTTTCTTTTTTAGCGCAATTTCTTTGTGTGTAAAAAATAGTTTCATACTTTAGTTTTGTTATTGTTTAAGATGCCGTCAGTAGGAATACAAGCAGCGTGCCAAACTACTGTAAATAGCCTTTCCTTTTCATAATCAGTGTTTTATTACTGCCTTTTGTTGATAGGGAAAGTGTGGAAAACAGGCAACAGCTGTAGAATAATTCCACAGTAGGCGAATTAAATTTAGTAGAGGATTATCGATTTGGATGCAAAAATAGTAAAATAGTGGGTAATTTTAAAATATTTATTCATTATTCATTATGATGAGGACGATGTTGTAGTGTTAGCAGATATGTATGTAATTTAAATTTTGCTTGAGATCGTCATATCTGCAACCTTGTTGTTTTGAAATACGCTCCCTTTCATTTTGAAAAGGGTAGTGTTTCCCTTTTTTTTATGACTTCATATAATATCTGTTTGTTTATCAATAGTTTATAATGTTGTTTTTCATTTTGGCATAGTATTCGCTATATACTTGTCGAATATAAAAGGTATAAAAAGATGGGAGAATTTTATAATCCAGATAAATTATATAAAGGTGGAAGCCGGAATAATAGCTTGATAAATAAAAAAATGATATTCCGTGTATTGGGGGTATTACTTTTTATTGAATCTGCTATGTTCCTGCTTTGTGCGGCTGTTTCCTTATGTTACGGTGAGCAAGATTATCAATATTTTCTATATACCATTCTTTTGAATACATTGGTCGGTGGAGTTTTGCTAATTTGTAGTAGAGGTGCTGAGAATCGGCTGACACGACGAGATGGGTACTGCATTGTAACTTTTACTTGGTTTTTGTTTACGTTGTTTGGAATGTTGCCTTTTTATTTTAGTGGAGGAATCCCTTCGGTGACGGATGCCTTTTTTGAAACCATGTCGGGTTTTACTACTACAGGAGCTACTATATTGGATGATATAGAATCTCTTTCACATGGTCTGTTATTTTGGCGTAGCTTGACACAATGGATAGGTGGCTTGGGTATTGTCTTTTTTACTATTGCTGTGCTTCCTATTTTCGGGGGAGGAACTATACAACTTTTTTCAGCTGAGGCTATCGGGGTGACGCACGACAAAACACATCCCCGGATTGATGTGATGGCTAAGTGGCTGTGGATGATATATGCTATTCTTACAATTGCAGAAACTGTGCTGCTGATGATAGGAGGAATGAGTTTTTTTGATGCGGTATGTCATTCATTCTCAACAACGGCTACAGGTGGTTATTCTACCAAACAAGCTAGTGTAGCTTATTGGAACTCTCCGTTTATAGAATATGTAATAGCGATATTTATGATCCTTTCGGGTATTAATTTCTCTCTCTATTTTATGTGTCTGAAAGGGAAAGGCAAGCGTTTATTTCAGGATGATGAATTCCGTTGGTTTATGAAATCAGTGAGTATTCTGACACTTGTTATTACGTTTGCCTTAGTTTTTCAGAATCATTATGATTGGGAAAAGGCATTCCGCAGGGCTCTGTTTCAAGTAGCTACGGCGCATACGTCATGCGGCTTTGCAACGGATGATTATAACTTGTGGCCATCTTTTACATGGATGCTTCTTATTTTTGCTATGTTGTCAGGTGGATGTACGGGGTCTACTAGTGGGGGAATCAAAAATATGCGCCTTATGATTCTGGCGCGTAATATCAAAAATGAATTCAAACGGATGCTGCATCCTAGGGCTGTATTGCCTGTTCGTGTGAACCGTCAGGTTATATCGCCTTCCATCATTGCTTCAGTGAATACATTCTTTGTATTTTATTTGTTCTGTATTTTGGCCGGATGGATACTGCTGATGTTTTTCGGGGTGGGGATAATTGAAGCGATGAGTACAGTAATTTCTAGCTTAGGCAATGTGGGACCGGGGCTAGGAGCATTCGGTCCTGCTTTTTCATGGGCGGCGTTGCCTGATGCTGCTAAATGGATATTGTCGTTCCTGATGTTGATAGGACGTTTGGAATTGTTTGCTGTGTTGTTGCTTTTTTATTCAGGATTTTGGGAAAGACGATAGTTCTCCGGGAAAAATTGATATGTATCATTTAATTAATGGGTATTCATTGAAATGAAGTTCTAGAAATATGTATTTTTACAAAGGATGATATATATTTGTGCTCGGATTTACAATACATTCATGTTATGGCAACTTCGAGAGAGATGACTTCGGGACGTCCGTTCCCTTTGATATTGAATTTTGCTTTTCCTTTATTGCTGGGTAATTTACTTCAGCAGACTTATTCCTTGATGGATGCTGCTATTGTGGGTAAGTTTCTTGGAATTAATGCTTTGGCTTCTGTAGGAGCTAGCACTTCGGTGGTGTTTTTGATATTAGGCTTTTGCAATGGCTGTTGTGGTGGCTTCGGTATTCCTGTCGCACAGAAGTTTGGAGCAAGGGATTATGGTATGATGCGGCGTTTTGTGGCAGTTAGTTTACAATTGGCAGCGGTGATGTCTGTAGTAATTGCTATTGTAACTAGTATGTTTTGTTCGGATATTCTTCAGATGATGCAGACTCCGGAGAATATTCTTGAGGATGCTTATCTTTATTTGCTGATTACTTTTATCGGGGTGCCCTGTACCTTTTTCTATAATTTGCTTTCAAGTATTATTCGTGCATTGGGTGATAGCAAAACTCCGTTTTGGTTTTTGCTTTTTTCTACGATATTGAATATTTTGCTTGATCTCTTTTGTATTTTGATACTTGATTGGGGAGTGGCGGGAGCAGCTGTGGCTACGGTATTCTCACAAGGGGTTTCGGCTGTATTGTGTTATTTGTATATGATGCGTCATTTTGAGATTCTGAAGGGGACTCCGACAGAGCATAAATTTCGAGGAGCGTTGGCAAAGACTTTACTGTATATCGGTGTGCCGATGGGATTGCAGTTCTCTATTACTGCTATTGGTAGTATTATGTTGCAAAGTGCGAATAATGCATTGGGTACTGCTTGTGTGGCTGCTTTTACGGCTGCTATGCGTATTAAGATGTTTTGTATGTGTCCGCTTGAGAGTCTGGGTATAGCTATGGCTACTTATAGTGGACAGAATTACGGTGCGGGAAAACCGAAGCGTATCTGGCTGGGAATCAAGGCGAGTGTGTTAATGATGGTTATTTATTGTGGTTTTATGTTTGTAGTCTTGATGTTGGGAGCACGTACTTTTGCCTTGTTATTTGTTGACCCAGCAGAATGGGAGATATTGAAAGATACGGAATTGTTTTTGCATATTTCCGTTTCTTTCTTTCCGGTTTTGGGCTTACTTTGTATCTTGCGTTATTCCATTCAGGGGGTGGGCTTTACCAATTTGGCTATGTTGTCGGGGGTATCCGAAATGATTGCCCGTATAATGGTCAGTCTTTATGCAGTACCAATATTGGGCTATTTAGCTGTTTGTTTTGGTGACCCTACGGCATGGATATTTGCAGTTATTTTTCTGATTCCCGCATTTATATATGTGTATGGAAGAATAAAACGGATGTCTACTTCAGGAATGGTAAAATACTAATTTGGTGTGTGAGGTGCTGAAAAAAACTTTCAGCACCTCACAGATAAATTTTCTGAGCAAAAACTATTAGAAATTACTTTTCTTTTCTACAAAAATTATTTCTTTTGTTACAGGGTGAACAAACTCTAGACTTTCAGCATGTAAATAAAGTCTGTCTGCTTTTTGTCCGTAGAGTTCATCTCCTCGTATAGGACAATGTAATCCTTCCGGATGGGCGGCATGTACTCTTAATTGGTGTGTCCGTCCTGTCAATGGATAAAAGGCAATAAGTGTGTTTCCTTCTTGTTCGTTTAAAACCTGATATTGTGTGATAGCGGTTTTTCCATGTTCATGGTCTACTACTTGTCTGGGTCTGTCAAGAGGATCCATACGGAGGGGGAGTATTATGGTTCCTTCTTTAGAAGAAATCTTGCCATCCAATAAGGCAATATATCGTTTCTTTATCATTCTATTCTTGAATTGTGCTTGCAGGTGCTGATGTACTTCTTTGTTTTTGGCTATTAATAACACACCGGAAGTAGCCATATCCAATCGGTGGACTATCAGAGGACCTGTGGCATCTGGATAAAGTATTTTTATATGTTGATAGACAGAGTCTATTTCTCCTTTTCCTGGAACCGAGAGCATTCCTGCTGGTTTGTTGATTACGACTAGGTAATTATCTTCATATACTATCTCTAATGGCATTTCATGATAATGTTTTTTTAACAAGGGATTTTCTTCCACTTCCAGTCCCTGTAACATATGTCCCAGGATAGGTCCGCATTTTCCTTTACATGCAGGATAGTAGTATCCATGATGTCTTATTTCTGCTTTTGGAGAATCTCCCCACCAGAATTCTGCCATAGCAATAGGTTTTAATTGATGCTTATAGGCATATTGGAGTAATTTGGGAGCTGCACATTCACCGGCTCCGGCAGGAGGAAATTTTTGTATAGTTTGTGCAAAAATACGACATAAATCTTTTGTTTCTCCATGGGCGTTTAGTATCTGAAACTGCTCAAACAGCTTTCTTTGTAAAGTGGCAGAACGTTTTTTCCTTTCTATCTTCATCGTTTCTATTTTTGTGATGAAAGTATCGGCTTCTGCTTGTAGTGAAGCGATTTTTTCTTTCCATATTTTTTCCATGCGTTTTAATTCAGCTTTTTGAAACTGGCTTTCACGTATCATTGCAGCTAACTCCTTTGCGTCGGGAATTCCTGTCTTGCGCCGGATTTCTCTGTTTTTTTTAGCGGATTTGAAAAACTCTTTAGCTTCAGTCAATTCCTGCTGGGATTGTATTTTTTCTTTTTCAATTTGTCGGAGTAGATCTATGTAACGAGGGTCGTTCTGTGTCTTTTTAATGCATACATTGATGGCGGATATACGTTTTTCCTCTATTTTGAAGAATCCCTGTGGTTGTAACAAATCATAAATTGGCGGGACGAAGAAAGGATGACAGTTTTTACCAGCCAATGTTCCTGAAAATGCAGCCAAATAACCTATTTTATTCTCGGGTGTTTGTACAATTAGGACACCAAACATTTTTCCTTGTTGCAATTCTTTTTGCCATTGGGATTGACTTGTCAGATAGGCTTGTACTTCTTTAGTCGCTATTATGCAAAGTGGATGAGGGGTATAGTGAAAAGGATAAGTGAACTTATCGGGTAACTTTATAGTGGCAATGGAATTCTTAAAAAAATGTATCATAGTTCGTTTAATATAGTTGCTAATGATTTGTTTTTCTTGTGAGGTCACTATGCGGACAACTCGGAATGAATGATAAAGTTTTTGTTTAATTCCTGTAATACTTCAGTTGACTGCTTTTCAGTCTGTAAGGGGAATATAGAGATACGATTTAAAGTTAGGATAATATCGCGTTGAGATTTGCGAAGTTCTATTATTTTTATAAGCGTTTCTTTCTCTCTTTTTACCATATAATTCACTTCTATTTTGTTCGTGTCTACATTGTTTCCTATTTTGAAATCGCTAGTTGTTTTTATGACGGTTATTTGTTCTTTGTAATCAGATGCCGCAATATGATTTTTTTTTCTGTCTAATTTTATTTCCATAGCTACACTTTTATTTTGCGATTTTATATTCTTGGGCAAAGATAGGCATTTTCTTTCCAATAATCTTTTTATGTTGTGCAAATTCACTACAGATGCTATTCAACTGTTTTTTTTCGTATTTTTGCCGCAAATTTATAAGAAAAATTGGATGTTAATTTGTTGTTTTGGATAAAAAGAGAAAATAGATATGAGAAAATTGTTGTGTCCGCAATGCAAAATTGCAGGGTTATACGTTAAAAATGAGAAGAAAGAAAGGTTGTTAGTTTATGTATCGGATGAAGGGGAAGTGGTACCGAGAAATTTGGAAGAGAATATGGAAGGGTTTGATTTAACTATTGTTTATTGTTTGGGGTGTTCATGGAGTGGCTCTCCAAAAAAACTGGTGAAGAGGTAGGTATGAAAGGAAAACTTAAAATCTCATTTATTGGTGATAGACGTGTTCGATAAATTGTTGTTGAATGATAAATTGAACCCTAATTTGCCCATTGATGATTTGCACTTGAATGGGGCTGGATATCGGATATTAGTTTATATTTTGAGAGTGTTTTATGTTAGTAGGGATGAATGAAAATAATTGTTGAATTTAAATATAGGAATAGCGATGAATATTTTATTGGTGAGTAATAGTGACATATGTCGTAGTCGTATGGCACAGAAGATATTATCTTCTTTTGGACATGGGACAAAGATATTTACTTCTGGAGTTCTGCCGGGAAGAGTGGTACCATCTTCAGTGGTAGGGGTGATGGAACAGAATGGATACGATTGCTCTCGTAAGAAAGCTAGTGATGTGGATATATATTGCCATCAACCATGGGACTATGTGATTACTCTTTGTGAAGAAGCAAAGGAAGTGGAGGGTGATTTTAATAAGGAAGTGAAAAACTGGAAGCATTTTTCTTTTGATGACCCGTTTCAGCATATTTATGAGGATGAAACAGAATTGGAACATCGTATTTCCGAACTTTATGAAACGATGTATCGTGAATTATATGAGTTTTATCGGGACGAACTGAGTGAGCAATTATTGCCACGTTGCACTTGTGGGGCTAATACCTATTGTCGATGTGAGTGAACCAGTAATGTCCCATAAGTGTTTGGACATATTGACGCATCCATTGCGCTTGAAGGTGATTCCTTCTTTTTCCAATAATTCTTTTTGTTTCTGCCAGCTGGGAACTAGTCTTCCTTGGCTGTTTACTACCCGGTGGCAAGGAAGGTCTTCTTCTTTTGGTGCATAAGATAAAGCCTGTCCTACCATTCGTGAATATTGGGGATTACCTATAAGTTGTGCTATTTTTCCGTAAGTAAAAACATTGCCGTAGGGGATTTCTTTTGTAATGCTATATACTTCTTTATAAAACTGTGCTCTGTCCATTCTGTTTATTGATGAATGAAATGCTTGATAGTTGTTATGGGATGAAAAAAAAACATTCGTGGACCAGCATACCGCATTACTTCTTGTATTCGTTTCTTCATTTCTGGTTTATAACAATGTATGGGACAGTTGCGGCAAGTCTTTTTTTGTTCACCGAATGTACAATGCTTTAACCTGTTATGTGCATATTGCAATAACTGCCGACAGGTTGGGCAAAGCTCTTTATTGCCTTCCTTGTACCGACAATAAATTCGGATCATTTGTTCTGCGGTACGCTGTTCTCTTTCAATAATTCTCATCTGTAATGAAGTTTTCGTGTGAATAAAGTGCAAATATAGGACTATTTTTTCTTATTTTTGTATTCAATTAGTGTATAACCTTTAAAACAAAGAGATAATGGATAAAGTTGTTGTTAATTCGTACGAGGATTTTGAGAAGCTGCTAGGACGGCAGATTGGAATTTCCGACTATGTGGAAGTGTCGCAAGACCGAATTAATCTTTTTGCAGATGCTACCTTGGATCATCAGTGGATTCATGTAGATACAGAACGTGCTAAAGTGGAAAGTCCTTATCATAGTACTATTGTACATGGTTACCTGACCCTTTCGTTGCTTCCACATATGTGGAACCAGATTATAGAAGTGAATAATCTGAAAATGATGATCAACTATGGTATGGACAAGATGAAATTTGGACAGGCTGTCCTAGCAGGTCAGAGTATCCGTATGGTAGCAAGTCTTCATTCTTTACAGAACTTGCGTGGCGTAGCCAAGGCTGAAATTAAATTTACAATTGAGATAAAAGACCAACCGAAGAAGGCACTTGAAGGCATCGCTATCTTCTTGTATTATTTCAATTGATTTTATGAGAAATAATCTCCGAAGAAGAATAAGGTGTATTTTTATCGTTCTTGGATAAATGTTTTACCCAAGAACGATTGTTTTGTTTTGATTTTTTTAGACACGTATATATCCTTTGGGGGAAGTTAGGGATTAACAAAATTAATGATGAAATAGAATAGGCATTTGAGATTGTGTAAAAATGAAAAACTTATTTTAGGTTGTTTTTCTCTAAGTAATAACACAAATGATCATATATTTTGTCATCATAGCTAACTTCGGCTTGATGGAGAATGCCTTCGTATGTAAACCCCATTTTCTCCAAAACACGTTGTGAACGTTTGTTTTGAGGATAACAATTTGCACTGATCAAGGTTAATCCTAGTTTGTTGAAGCCATAGTCCAAGACAGCACAGACGGCTTCAGACATATATCCTTTTCCCCATTGGGCTTCATCTAACCAATAACCTATCATTCCGGCATTTGAATTCTCTCTCTTTGGGTCTGGTAGAATTCCTATAGCTCCTATCAGAAGCCGGTCTTCCTTTCTAGTGATGGCCCATGTGTCTTTTTGTGGTATAAATATTGTTTGAAGAATTTTCAGAGATTCTTCCAGTGTGTCATGAGGTTTCCAACCAGCATTATTTCCTAGGTTGGGATTCTGGCAACAGTTAAAAACAGCTTCCGTATCATTCTCTGTAAAAGGACGTAAAATAAGTCGCTCAGTTTCTATTACATGATTTCCCTCAGGAGGGCATTCCTGCTCTTTTTTGTAAACACACTCTATCCGGTTTCCGTCTGGATCTAGTATCACACTTTCAAAATAGCCATCTCCTGAAATGCGAGGTTCACCTACGATATGGTATCCTTTGGTACGTAGCTGTTCCGTTAGTGATAAGACAGCTTCTTGGCTTTCAAAAGAAAAAGCTAGATGGGTCAATCCCGGTCTGTTTTCTTCTATCGGGATATTTTGCACGTCAATCCTACTCATCAACTCTAATGTAGCACCACTTTCAAATGAAATGAAGTAAGATTCAAAACCTTTTTGGGAATTAATGTATTTTTCATTACTTGTTCCGTTAAAGTAACGAGTATAAAATTCCCTTAGCTTTTCCAGATGAAATGTCCAAATGGCGATATGATGTATTTTCATGAGCGATTATTTATTCATTATAGATATTTTCTTTAGTTCGTTTTATTCTAAATAAATCATCTTTTTGGTCATTCCACCATCGATGATGATATTTTGTCCATTGATGAAGTCGTTCTCTTCTTGACATAAAAATAAACACATACGTGCTATGTCTTCTGGTTTGCCTACTCGTCTTGATGGATGTTGGGCATGATCTTCTGGGCGTAGCCGTTCGTAATCATTGGTCTGAATCCATCCCGGCGAAATACAGTTTACGGTGATATGAAAGTCGGCAAGGGATAAAGCAAGTGCATGGGTCAGTGAATAGATTCCTCCTTTGGAAGCCGCATAGCTTTCGCTTCCCGGTTCGCTCATTAAATAACGGGTGGAACAGATATTGATAATTCTGCCATACGGGTGATTTTCTGCTTGGGATTTGCGATGCAAAGCTAATGTGCGTGAGGTGATAAATACAGGTCGCAGATTGATGGACAAAATTTTATCAAAATCTTCCACGCTGGTTTCCGTGATGGGAGAAAATTCGCTTATTCCGGCATTGTTAATAATGATGTCCATATCCCCCCACTTTTCAAAAAGCTCGTGCATACAGTTCTCAAGGGATTCTTTATTACTTACATCGGCATGATAAAAAATTGCTCCGGTCTCTTTGGCTGTCTGTATTCCTAAATCCTCATTTTTGTCACAAAAGGCGACTTGGTATTGTGAGTTGCAGAAAGCTTTCACAATGTTTCTCCCTATGCCATCGGCACCTCCTGTGATGAATGCTTTTCTAGGAAGTTTGATTGTATTGTCTGTCAGGTCCTTTGGTTGAAGCTTGACGGAAATCGTTTTCTTCTTTCCTTGTTTACATTTTTTTTCCCATGCAGCCTTTCGGGCTTCATATTGTTCGTATTGCCTTTCTATATAATTGTCTGCCATAAGTTTTGAAATATATTTATCGGAATGTTATTCTATTGTTTACCATAAAATTAACAGCTCCATATATTATTATTCCAATAAATTGTGCTGTAAATTCTTTGATTCCTATTGCTTCTATCATCAGTATCACAAAAAGAAGTTGTATGCCATAGGCAATACCAAAAGCGGTACAAAAGAGCATTATTTGTTGCCAAAGACTGTTTTGGGGATTGCTGGAAGGAAAAATCCAATATTTGCTCCATATAAAATTATGGGTTTGAGCGATGAGATATGCCATAATATTTGCTACTATATATTTTCCTTTGAATGAGAAGTAACTCATCACAATCCATATCACTAACATGGTAATAAGGTAATTTAAGGTTCCTATTGTAGCAAAACGAACTAAACGTACTGATGCTTTCATCCTCTTTTTATTGGTTTGTTTTATATGGTGAATTTGGGTACAAAAATACTAAAAATATGTGATTTTAATGCTTGTATAATAAAAAAGAAGCCTACTCATCTTAGTTTCTGTTTTAATGTTGTTCAGCATTTTTTGAAAGAAAATTTAAACTGGCTTTTTTCAGTTTTGTCCTGAATTTGAAGTTCAATTGTAATAGAGGTGGACTTTTTTAGGGGAAAGATGGGAAGAAACGCTGAAAAGCATGGTGGAAATCCGCAGAAAGTGTTGATGCAAATATGTTGATTTTATGACAATCGGACAATATATAAGGCACACTTTTATATCATGCAAAATAATAGCATGTTATAGATGTACCTTATAAACTGTCTGATTGTAAATATTCAAAATCTGTGATTAATGAATTTCGATGATTCTGTTCACTTTGGCTTTTTCTTCAGGAGTGCGTTTAGGCAAATCAATGGTCAGAACACCATTGCTGGCATTGGCGCTGATTTTTTCCTTAACCACATCTTCAGGAAGAATCAAAGCTTGTTCGAACTTAGAGTAAGAAAATTCACGACGTAAATATCTTCTGTTGTGATGGTCGTCCTCTTTTATTTCATTCTTTTTCTCCATTGAGATCACTAGTTCGTTGTTTTCGCTGATGTGGATATTGAAATCTTCTTTAGTCATACCCGGAGCAGCAACCTCTACTTTATAATCTTTGTCACTTTCAATGACATTAATTGCAGGGGCGGTAGCGTTGGCTCTTGTCAACCATTCATTATCAAAGAAATCGTTGAAAATACTTGGTAACCAATTCTGATTGTTATACTTTCTAGTCGGCATCATAATTATAATCTCCTATATTTTAAATTGTTACTAGACTGCTTTTTGATTTTTTTATCTTGTCGTTTTTGGCAATACACTGATGTTCTTGCAAAGTATATGCCTGATGGCAAAATGTCAGCCGGAAATGAAATGAATTTAAATCTGTGAAGATAATTTTAATGAATATCGAGATGTGTTTAAACCTTTGTAAAATTTGTTTGCAGTTGAGAAGCAAGGTAAAGTGATAAAGAAAGCCATTTTGTCAGCAAATGGTGGCTGTTATTTATGTTTGTATATTATCTTTGCGTCGTTTTATAAAGATAACCATTAAAGAAGAAAAGGAAATATCATGTTGGCATATACTTATATTAAACAGGGAAAATTTGAATTGATAGAGAAACCGAAGCCTGAGTTGAGAGACTCGCGTGATGCTATTGTGCGCGTTACTCTCGGGAGTATTTGTACCAGTGACTTGCATATTAAACATGGTGGTGTGCCACGTGCTGTTCCCGGAATAACAGTGGGGCATGAAATGGTGGGTATTGTGGAGCAGACAGGACGTGATGTTAAATTAGTCAAACCAGGCGATCGAGTTACCGTCAATGTGGAAACCTTTTGTGGAGAATGTTTTTTTTGCCGGCATAGATATGTGAATAATTGTGCTGATCCTAATGGGGGATGGGCCTTGGGATGTCGGATTGATGGGGGGCAGACGGAGTATGTTCGCGTACCTTATGCTGATCAAGGCTTGAATCTCATTCCCGATTCCGTGAGTGATGAGCAAGCTTTGTTTGTAGGAGATATCCTTGCTACAGGATTTTGGGCTGCTCGCATTTCGGAGATTACCGAAGAAGACACGGTGCTTGTCATTGGTGCGGGACCTACGGGAATCTGTACTTTGCTTTGTGTGATGCTGAGAAAGCCGCAGCGCATTGTTGTTTGTGAACAATCCTCTGAAAGAATTCGGTTTGTTAGGGAACATTATCCGCAGGTAGAAGTTGTCACTCCAGAAGAATGTAAGGAATTTGTATTGCAAAGTAGTCCACACGGTGGTGCGGATGTAGTTTTTGAAGTGGCAGGAGGGGAGGATACATTTCGCTTGGCATGGGAATGTGCGCGCCCTAATGCTGTCGTTATTTTGGTGGCTCTTTATGACCGTCCTCAGATTCTTCCTTTGCCGGATATGTATGGAAAGAATCTAACTTTCAAAACTGGTGGCGTAGATGGTTGCGATTGTGCTGAGATACTTCGCTTGATAGAGATGGGAAAAATAGATACCACTCCACTAATTACACATCGTTTCCCGCTAGATCAGATAGAAACGGCTTACCAGATTTTTGAGAACCGACAAGATGGAGTGATAAAAGTAGCTGTGAAAATGGAGGCTGGAATGTAAATTAAAAGCAATGAAATAGTATAATATAAGAGTGTATGCCTATTATTGAAATATCATCATTGACACATCCTGGAGTGGATGTTTTCTGCATGTTGACGGAAGCTCAGTTACGTCAGCGTATGGAACCAGGGAAAGGGGTGTTTATAGTCGAAAGCCCCAATGTCATTAGTAGGGCTTTGGATGCAGGATATGAACCTCTTGCTCTTATGTGTGAGCGTAAGCATATCTCTGGCAGTGCTGCTCACATTATCAAGCGTTGTGGTGATGTGCCCGTTTATACGGGTGATAGAGAGTTGTTAGCTACGTTGACTGGCTATGTTCTGACACGTGGTGTATTATGTGCTATGCGTCGTCCGGTGTTGCCCTCTATGGAAGAGATCTGCCGGGATACCCGGCGGATTGTAGTCATTGACGGTGTGGTGGACACTACCAATATCGGGGCGATATTCCGTTCGGCAGCTGCTCTTGGGATAGATGCTGTTTTGTTGACACGCAATTCTTGCGATCCGTTGAATCGCCGTGCGGTAAGGGTGTCTATGGGTTCGGTGTTCTTGGTTCCATGGACATGGTTGAATGGTACGATTGGCGATTTGAACAAGTTTGGTTTCCGTACTGCTGCCATGGCGTTGACTGATGATTCTATCTCTATAGATCATCCCATATTGGCGGCTGAACCTCGGTTGGCTATTGTGATGGGAACAGAAGGGGATGGGCTTCCTTACAAGACAATTGCTGAAGCTGATTATGTAGTCCGTATCCCTATGGCGCATGGAGTGGATTCGCTCAATGTGGCTGCAGCAGCTGCTGTTGCCTTTTGGCAACTCCGGATTACAGACCTTTGAAAAGATTAATATATGATTAAGTTTATTTTATTTTCATAGCTCCCATGGCGTCCGGGCAGTCTGTGGGCGTCCTTAGTTGTATAGGCATAAAGCGTATCATCACGCTGATGTGTGGTCACTAGGCGCAGACCATGGTATATCTTCAGCGTGTCAGCATCATAGACAATTTCGACACGTTTGCCTATATACTCTTTCGGCATGCTGTAATGGTGAAGCTTGAAAGTTACATAGCAGTTCCGCATTACCGTTGCAGAGCGCCGCTCCTTCATCTGGTGGCGTATGGCGGGAAGTGGGCGGAGGTACTCGGCTTCAATCTGTTCGCGTCTGGACAGGGAACGTCCGTTCATCCTGCGCCCGTTAAAGGCTGAGAGCGATTCGAAAATGGCCACATTCAAAGATTCCAGAGAGTTGAACACAAGCTCTTCGACATCTGCATATACTGCCGGTAAAGCAGTTTCACGGCATTTTCAACCAATGCCTTGTCCTTGGGATGGCGTACCCGTGCGGGGTATACGGTACATCCATAATGCTCGGAAAATGCCGCAAACTCCTCGTTGATTACCGGACCGTTGTGGTTGCTGCGGGCTACTGCTGCTTTGAGGTTGTCAGGTACGATTGCCATCGGAATACCGCCGTAAAAATGAAGTGCGTTTTCACATGCCTTGATCAGATCTTGTTTTGACTGGGACCAGACCGCCTCACAATAGGTATAGTGGCTACAGGGGAGTATGGACACAAACATTTCAACGCTACGGCATTCACCGTTTTCATTGTCAATGACCTCAAGCTTGTCACTGGCAAAGTCAATGTATATTTGGTCATCGGCATAATGCTCAATATGCCCCACGACATGAGTCACCATCCGGTAACGCATGAGATAATTACCGAAACTGGCATGTTTGTATCCATTAGGGCGTGTTTTGTGATACTCTTTGTACAGGGATTTGACCGTTACCCCTCGGCGGCTAAGACGGGCGGAGTACTCGGGTAGAAGTGCCTCCAGCTCAAGTTGGCGTTGTGATGGAATCTGACTACGGCTAATCCCTTCGGAGAACATTTCTTGGATGCGGGAAGAAGGCATTGATGCCAACTCCTTTATCGGAATGCCACACTTTTGGAACAGACGCACATATTTGTGCACTGTGTTGCAGGATAGCTCAAAACTCCTGCTTATTTGCTTTATCTCCATCCCCAATGCATAGCATTGGAGAATATTTGCTATCTTTGTTGTCATAGTAGAAATGATTTTACCCCACCGGTCAAGACGGGAATCAAATCTACGAAACACGAAGGTGTGTCAAAATGCACCCCTTCTTTTTTTTACGCACCTTCCCTTTTTTGTTATTTCGGTTTTTCTAGCTATCTTAGCAACTTGAAATAAGGAACAAGTATAACCATTTGTTATAACGATTTGTAATGGTGTCCATTTGTTCCTTAATACCGGCATTTAATAACCTTAAAACAAACTGATATGATAAAGATAGGGTTCAAAGCATGTAGAATGAAGACATTTAAAATGAAACTGGAGAATCTTCCTGATGTTGTTTATAGTATTAGCGAAAAGAAGATTCCTTATAAAATATGTTCTTTGCAAGGTGATATATTGACTGTACAGAGAGAAAGTACAGAAAATTTTGTCGAATTAGACATCAATGAATTATATGAATATTTCACCGAAGAAACCACTTATAATACGCAAACGGCTCGAAAGCATATCACTGGATATGCATATTCTCCAGCCGCAGCTATAATAAACGCTTTAGTTAAATCTGAATAATAGAGAATAAGCCGTATGCCAGAGCAATACAAAATGGTGGCGGAGAATCCGCAAAGCACGGTGGTTTCAGACTTTGAACCTGTTTACCGTAAATCCACACAATACCAAAGCGAGGCGGAGATGGAGCATGACTTTATCAGCCAGCTTGAAAAACAAGGTTACGAGTATTTGCCAATCAAAACGGAAAAGGAACTCATTTGCAATCTTCGCCGCCAGTTGGAGTGCCTAAACGATTATAAATTTACCGACAATGAATGGCAGTCGTTCTTTGCCGACAAGATTGCCAACCGCAATTACGGCATTGTGGAAAAGACTATCATCATACAAGAGGACTACATTCAGTTGCTGATGCGCGATGATGCTTCGGTGAAGAACATTTACCTGATAGACAAGGAAAACATCCACAATAATTCGTTGCAGGTAGTCAACTAATACACGCCGGAGGGAAGTGTAAGGGAAAACCGTTACGATGTGACGATATTGGTGAACGGCTTGCCTCTTGTGCATGTGGAATTGAAACGCCGGGGTGTGGATATCAAGGAAGCGTTCAACCAAATCAACCGCTACAACCGCGAAAGTTTTTGGGCAGGCAGCGGACTGTTTGAATACGTACAGTTGTTCGTTGTCAGCAACGGCACACAGACGAAGTATTACAGCAACACTACCCGTGCCTCGCACATAGCCGAGGCAAGCAAGCGAAGCCATAAGCAAGGGAAGCAGCAGACCAGCAACAGTTTTGAATTTACGAGTTTTTGGGCATCAAGGGACAATAAGGTAATATACAAAAGTTGTCGGTATTCATCAGCAAGAACCGCACGCATGAGGTCTATGGCAAGCACCTCGTGTTCATCTTCGATGAATGCCACCGCAGCCAGTTCGGAGATATGCACACCGCCATCATCAAGAAATTCAAACGCTATCATCTTTTCGGCTTCACGGGAACACCTATTTTCCCGGTAAATGCCGGAGCCGGCGGTAAATTTGACCTGAAAACCACCGAACAGGCTTTCGGCAAGCAACTGCATATCTATACCATCGTAGATGCCATTGCCGATGGCAACGTGCTGCCGTTCCGCGTGGATTATGTCAGCACCATGCGTGAACAGGAGAATATCAAGGACGAACAAGTGCGTAACATCGACCGCGAGCGTGCGTTGGCAGCTCCTGCCCGTGTCAGTCGTATTACAAACTACATATTGGAACATTTCGACCAAAAGACTAAGCGCAATGCCCGTTCCTTTACGTTCAATAAATTGGTGAACATTGCAGAAATGGCAACGGCAAAGAATAGAGAGGCGACGGAAGAGAAGAAGCAAAAAACGCGAATGACGGGATTCAATTCCATTTTCGCCGTTTCGTCCATTGACACCGCAAAACTTTATTATATAGAGTTCAAGCGGCAGATGACGCAACTACCACCCGACAAACAACTGCGTGTGGCTACCATCTTCAGCTATGGGGCAAACGAAGCCGAAGACGGCACGGGATTGCCCGATGATGAGAACTCAAAAAACACCGACGGACTGGATAAGAGTTCTCGTGACTTCCTTGAATCGGCTATCGAAGATTACAACGCAATGTTCAAAACCAATTACGACACAAGTGCTGACCGTTTCCAAAACTATTACAAGGATGTGTCGCTAAGGATGAAGAACCGTGAGATAGATTTGCTCATTGTGGTAAACATGTTCCTGACGGGATTTGACGCCACTACTCTGAACACCCTTTGGGTGGACAAGAACCTGCGGATGCACGGATTGTTGCAAGCCTATTCGCGCACCAACCGCATACTTAACTCCATTAAGACATTCGGCAACATTGTGTGCTTCCGCAACTTGGAGCAAGCCACCAACGAAAGTATCGCCCTTTTTGGCGACAAGGAAGCCGGAGGTATTGTGTTGCTGAAAACCTTTGACGAATACTACAAGAGAACCTGTATATGTTCGAAGTGTAAGCGAGTATTTGCAGGTTTCTTAGTATTCGAATGCTAATATAATAGAAGACATGAATCTTTATCTGACATTCCCCAATTTTGTAGCATAGAATATAGTCGCGTTATTGCAGTTATCGGATATTCGTATCAAATCTGAAAGATTTAGCTTTCTACATATGTGGATTTCAAAAAAAATATTATCTTTGCGTTTAAGAAGCGTTCTTTTGAATTACTGCAAAAGTGTTGAAATACAGAATTTCGCTGGTTTCTATATCGTTACCTATCAAGCTGAAATATTCTGTAAGCTGTTGAATTTTAGCGAGAAAGAGAATACGCTATGTCTTGCACAGTGGTAGGTGATGTGCTTAGTTATTCCGGCTTCCGCAACCCATTTCTTTATCGGGCGGTTAATCCATGACGGGTCAGGCAGTCCGGCAAAAACTAATTGTTCACCGTCTTTCCTTTCACCACATAATTGAAATGCCTGTTCGGATATGGGCATATATTCAACACCTTTGGTCTTTTGTTGAGTAAAGTTCAAGCGGTAACCACCATTGAATACCTCTATCTCTGACCACTTCAGCTTTTGAATGTCGCAATGGCGAAGCCCAGTCAGTGCGGAAAAGAGAGCGGCACGCTTCAATAACGGGCCACATGGAGTTTGAGCCAAACGGTTCAGTTCTTCAATGGTCAAGTATTCTCTGCGGCTTTCTTGACCTTGAATTCCCTTGATCTTTGCCCTAATATCAACGGTTAGGTAGCCGTCAATGAAAGCCTGCTTCAATGCGGCCTTGAATATGGAGAAATAGGTGGATGCTGTATTTTGCGAGATGACACCTTTCTTGCCACCTCCTTGTGGGGCGTTCAACAGAAACATACGGAAGGATTCTATCAGTTTCAAATCAATCTGTGAGAAAAGGATGGTATCGCCTTTCGCAAAGATTTTCAACAGTTCATGCACACGCTTCCAGTTGATGATAATGGAATCGGAGCTATGGGCGTGACGCAACCGCTGTACGTGGTCGAAGTATTCGATGAAGTTGCAACGTGAACGCTCCAGTTGCTCCGCCTGTTCTGCATCGGTTTCTGAATACAATGAGGCATTGTCATATTCCTTTTGGCGCAGGCTCCTTACCTTGTCGGCATAGATGCACGATTCTTGGTCTAACTGGAAAAGCCACTCAACTTTGACCCTTTTGGCCACGCAAGATTTGCCCACCTTTT